>BNJV01002372.1_pt1 | contig 92359 bp, 120 predicted proteins | sample 8540591 | NCBI WGS metagenome assembly BNJV01 (sample SAMD00202457, study PRJDB9452) | human saliva metagenome | host: Homo sapiens | reverse complement strand
ACTGAAAATCTTCGAAAAGACTTTCCGTCTTTCGCCTCCCTTCTCAGAAGCGCCTGAGAGACTATATCGAGCCGATTTTCTTGAGTCAAACGAATGGTCGGTGACCCTCATCTCTATTCGGCTCTTTTTAGTTCTCAGCTCCCGGCCAGTCTGAAATTCGCCCTCTCCCTTTCGGGCCGGAGAGAACACTACGCATCTGCTACCCGACCGTCAAACCGTAGTGCGGTGACGGTTCCCACAAAAAGCTGTCACCGCGCTCACAGCAGTGCTCGAGGCTGCAGAAATACGTGGAGAACCTACTTTGTGCGTCCAACAGCCAGGTTCCGCTGACCTTTACGCACCAGGACAACTCCCCGGCGAGCATGTGCTCAGTGGCTGATGACCGTGGCCTCGTCCTCCACCTTGACGTTGTTGAGGTGGGCCCCACCGCCGGCAATGGTCTTCCGCGCGGCGTTACGGCCACGCTCCAGGCCCGCACTGATGAGCAGGTCCACGATCGTGGTCTCTCCGACGACCACGTCACCGGCGGCAAGGTCGGCCGTGGCGGCCAGGATCGTCGCCTCGTCGATGCCGGCGAGATCCCCGCGCCCCCACAAGGCGGAGGTCGCCGCCTCGGCCTGGGCCGTGGCCTCGGCTCCGTGGACCCACGTCGTCACCTCATGAGCCAGAACTCGCTGCGCCTCTCGGGCCTTCAGTTCTCAGCTGTTGCGGTCTCAAGACGCTCGATCTCGTCCCGCTCCAGGAAGGTGAAGACCTTGAGGAAGCGCACCACGTCAAGGTCGTCGACCTGCAGCCAGAACTGGTAGAAGGCGTAGGGGCTGAGCATCTCCAGGGTTGAGCCAGATCGCCCCGCCCTCGGACTTGCCGAACTTGGTGCCGTCGGCCTTGGTGATGAGTGGGTTGGTCATGACGTGGACCGAGGCGCCCTCGACCTTGTGGATGAGGTCCATCCCGCCCACGAGGTTGCCCCACTGGTCGTTGCCACCCACCTCCAGGGTGCAGCCGTAGCGGCGGTAGAGCTCGAGGTAGTCGTTGGCCTGGGAGGACCTGGTAGCTGAACTCGGTGTATGAGATGCCCTCATCACTGGCCAGGCGGCGCGACGATGTCCTTGGAGAGCATGGTGCCCATGCGGAAGTGCTGCCCAGGTCCCGCAGGAAGTCGATGGCACTCATCGCCTGGGTCCAGTCCAGGTTGTTGACGATCCGCGCGGGGTTGTCCCCGCTGAAGTCGAGAAGGTTCTCGAGCTGCTCCTGCAGGCTCGCCGCCCAGCCTGCGACGACATCCTTGGTGTTGAGGCTGCGCTCGCCCTTGGCGCGTGGGTCGCCGATGAGCCCGGTTGCGCCCCCACCAGTGCCAGGGGGTGGTGTCCGGCGAGCTGCAGATGGCGCATGACCTTGACGGCCACGAGGGTGGCCGTGGTGAAGACTGGGAGCCGTGGGGTCGAATCCCGCAATAGAAGGTGACGTCCCCGTCGGTCAACGCTGCGCGCAGCGCATCGATGTCGGTGTGCTGGGCGATGAGCCCGCGCCACTGCAGTTCGTCAGGATGTCCGTCACTGTCCAGTCGCCTTCCGTGGGTTGTCGTGCGTCCTGCACGTGTTGTCCCGGCGCGTCGCGCTCGGGCCGGCGGATACCTCCGGCGCAGATAGTCTGCCATGTCCCAGTCCTGCTTCCACGATGTGGTCGGACCGGCACCGTTGTCACGTGTGCCGTCTGCTCGTCGCCTGCAGCACCTGGACGGTTACCGGTTCGCAGAGCCCCACACCGATCACAGGTCCGTGGGTCTGCCATCCTCCTACTGCACGAGCACGTTGACCGGCGGTGATGATCAGTCCGTGGAAGTCCTTGAGCTGGCCAACATCGAGCCCGCTGTCGGCCACTGCTGCCTCATGGGCGCGTCGGGTCTGCTCATAATCTCGTCCCACCTCATAACCGGCTTGGCGGAGCAGGCGCCTGGCATGGCGTCGAAGATGAACCGGGGCCTGCCGTAGACCATGAGAGCGACGACGTCGGCCGTCTCCGGGCCGAACCCGGGGAGCTTCATCAGCTCTGCGCGCAGGGCGCCATCACCGAGCAGGTGCCACTCGTCCTTCCGGGCCCGTGAGCCAGGGTCGCGTAGGCGCGCAGCGCCGAGCCTTTGGCCTTCATGAGATCCGCTGGGGCGGATCAGGTCGATGAGGCACGCCTCGTCAAGCGAGAGCATCCGGTCAGCGTCGAAGGCCGTGGCGTCTCTCAGCGCATCCAGGAGCGCAGAGCACTGCCCCCATGTGGTGTTCTGGACGAGGACGGCCCCGCAGACGTACTCGAGGTCGGACTCGGCGGGCCGGGGATCGATCTCACCGAGCTCGGCCCGCAGCAGCTCGTACAGAGTGCGCAGAGGGATCGGCATGCCCGCGGGTCAGGGGCCGGATGCGGGGAATCGTTCACAAGGCCTCCATCGAGCGGTCCCAGATGAGGGTGTAACGGTAGTAGAAGCGCCGTCGAGCCCTGGCCGTGGGAAGGATCCGGGATGCCGCCGCACGGATCTCGGTGAACGACTCTCGTGGAGAACGCGTGACCACACCGATGTCGCGCGTCTCCCGGCGCAGGGCACCGACCACGCGCAGAGGCAGAACAGCCAGTGCGGACAGCAACCAGTCCCACAGGCTCTTGTTGGCAGCCAGGCCGACGACGATGAGTCGCCCGCCAGGTGCCACCAGCTCTCTCAGCCTCACCAGGGCAGCTTTCGGCGGGGAGGTGGTGCAACGTGGCCACGCAACTGACCGTCTCGAAGGTGCCGATGCGCTGAGGCAGGTCGGGATCCATGACGTCGTCGAGGAGGACCTCGGCCTGCGGGATCTGCTCCAGACGGTCACGCGCTCGAGCAACCGCCTGCTCATCGGGATCAAGTCCGACGACGCAGCGGCACACTGCCGCCAGGCGCGCGAGCAGGAGCCCGTCACCGCATCCGACATCGAGCGCGCTCCACCGCGCAGCGCCGCGTCCCTCACGATGCGGCGATGAAAAGGCGACATTGTGGTTCAGTAGTCATCGGTCACTGAGGCAACCTCACGGAGCAGCCTCCATGGTCGCACCGGCCGCGTCACCAGGGGTCTCGGGGCTCGCGCTCCGACCGGCGGGCGCATCGAGCTGCCTCGCCGTGGTGCGCTGTTTCTCTGCGCACCACGGCACCGGCGTCGCGCAGCAGCGCGTCGCGCAGGTGGGAGCATGGTGATGAAGTACGCCTCATCGGCATCCTCCACAAGGCGTGTTGCCCGAGCCCCGACATCTCGCCCCGCAGCCGTCGTTGTCACGATCCGCGCGCGGGAGTCCTTGGGGTCCTGCTGGCGCGAGACAAGGCCGGCCTGCTCCAGCCTGCGCAGCACCTGACTGGCGGTTTTCACATCCATTCCCGCCTGGGCCGCAATCATGACCTGGCTGGCGCCGTCTCCCTGTTCCTCGAGCCACTGCGTGCAGGACAGGAGGACGAACTGCGAGTGCGTCAGTGCGACGGGCCCCAGAGCAGCCGCGATGTCGCGCTGCCAGGCCAGCGCGGTCCTCCACATGAGGAAGCCGGGACTCGCCTCCGGCCCCTGGAACCAGTGTCTTCACATATCGACCCTAGCAGCCTCGATGAGTGAGTCGATGGCCTGCAGGGAAGTCCTCGGCGATTCTCGGACCGATCGCCGGGCCGGCATCGTCGGCACCGGGGCCGTCGATGTCGAGGCGGGTGACAACAACGCTCTTCCCCTGTGTCTCTGTGGGCATGAAGAGTGTGTGAAGGTCAGTTCCACTCCCCATAGGAGACCCGGTCCGCCTGGACATAAGGCGGCTCCCATCGCGTCACCACGATCTCAACGCTGTCTTGCCCGGCCGGTGTCATCGCGATCGACGCACCGGGTCCCACTGGCTCGCGAGGCTCGTAGCGATCTCCTTCCGGGGCTCGATCTCACCGGAGAGCACCTTGATCCAGGTCTTCCACAGGGACCTCCACCGGGACATCCGCCGTCCGTTCACACTCAGTCGACCACATTGCTCGCCTTTCCTCCGCGGTTGCATAATCAAGATGGTCTCTACAGAGTTATCTGTGCACCTATTATTAGATGATGTGAGTACTCGAGGGCAAGCCGGCGCCCGGCAGCATGAGAGTCAGTCCTGACGACGACGCCTGGGCGCGGCCGGTCTGTAGGGTGAGAGACAGTCGGCTCGCCGTGGAGCCAGAAACGCCAGGAAAGGAGCTCCCGTCTCCTCCAGGCCCGGCGACCCCGGTGCGTGGCCCGCTCCGGATGCGCGCGGGATCCGGCGCCCGCTGCAGCCTCGGCAGGGTCAGGCTGATACGTGATCCCGGCCCACGCAGCAGTGCGCCGTCGTCGGAGCGGTCCAGCCCTGAGCGCCGAGCACAACCGGGCGGACCGCGGGCCAGGTCGCGGTCAGTACGTGCGGCGGGGCGACGCTCTCTGGCCAGCTCAGTCCCGTCCACCACCTCTCCCCCACGCAGGAGCACCGCTCGCGAGATCCCCGCCGGTCCGGTAACGATGTTGAGACAGTGGTGCATGCCGTAGGTGAAGTAGACGTAGATGCACCCGCCGGCCTCGAACATCGAGGTGTTGCAGGGCCGTGCGCCCGCGAAGGCGTGGGAGCCCGGGTCCTCCTCGCCCCGGTGAGCCTCCACCTCCGTCAGCCTGATCGCGACGCGTCGCTTGCGAGCCGGCAGCGGAGATGACGGCGCGCCCAACAGCGCCGGAGCCGCCTCCAGGCTGTCACGGCTCAGGATCGAGGCGACTTCGGGACTCAGTTCCGTCGTGGGCTCCGCCATGACATCGTCCTCGCGAGCAGGCTCAGTCCTGCTCCGCCTCAGCATCCGTCCCAGTCCCGCCGTCCGCGTCCTCGTCATCAGACTCCCCGGCTCGGGCCGCTGAGGACCCGCAGGTCCGTCCAGCAGAGAGCCCTCCCAGGCGAAGACCCTCAGCTCGGCGCTGCGGGGAGATCGCCCGGGCGAGCTGCTCGACGACGCGTACCGGCGCGGTGCCGCCGTGTCCGGTGCGGGCGGACACCGACCCCTCGGCTGAGAGGACCTCCCGCACGCCCGGGGTGAGCCGCTCATCGATGGCGACGAAGTCGTCGTCGGACAGGTCCCACAGCTCGATGCCGCGCCTCTCGCACTCGCGCACGCAGGCACCGGAGATCTCGTGGGCGTGGCGGAAGGGCACGCCGTTCTTGACCAACCACTCCGCGATATCGGTGGCCAGGGAGAAGCCCTGGGGCGCGAGGTCCGCCATACGCTCGTAGTGGAGGATCATGGTGGACACCATGCCGCTGACGGCCGGAAGAAGGATGGCCAGGGTGTCGACGGCGTCGAAGACGGGCTCCTTGTCCTCCTGCAGGTCCCGGTTGTAGGCCAGCGGCAGGGGCCTTGAGGGTGGCGAGCAGCCCAGTGAGGGTCACCGATGAGGCGTCCGGTCTTGCCGCAGGGCCAGCTCGGCCACATCCGGGTTCTTCTTCTGCGGCATGATGGATGAGCCCGTGGAGTAGGAGTCGTCGAGAGTGACGAAGTCGAACTCCTTGGTGTTCCAGATGATGATCTCCTCGCTCAGGCGCGAGACGTCCACCGCGACCATTGTGAGGACGAAGCTCAGCTCGGCGACGACGTCTCGGGCGGCCGTACCGTCGATGGAGTTCTCACGGCCGCCTCGAAACCAAGATCGGCGGCCACGGCGTCGGGATCCATTCCCAGCGTGTTGCCGGCCAGTGCGCCGGAGCCGTAGGGACTCACGGCGGCGCGGGCGTCCCAGTCCTCGAGGCGCTCGACATCGCGCATGAGCGGCCAGGCGTGGGCGAGCAGCTGATGGGCGACGAGCACCGGCTGGGCGTGCTGCATGTGGGTGCGTCCGGGCATGATGGCGTCGGAGGCCCGGGCGGCCTGGTCAATGAGGGCCGTCGACGACGTCGAGGACCAGGCCCGCGACATGGCGCGCCTGGTCGCGCAGGTACATGCGGATGAGAGTGGCGATCTGGTCGTTGCGGCTGCGTCCGGCGCGCAGGCGCCCACCCAGGTCATCACCGGCGCGCTCGATGAGACCGCGCTCCAGGGCGGTGTGGACGTCCTCGTCGGAGACCTCGGGGACGAAGATGCCGGCGACGACGTCGGCCTCGAGGCGGTCCAGGGCGTCCAGCATGCCGGACAGCTGGCCTGCGTCCAGCAGGCCGGCCTGCGCCAGGGCGCGGGCGTGGGCTCGGGAGCCGGCGATGTCGTAGCGGGCCAGGCGCCAGTCGAAGTGAGTGCTCACGGACAGTGCGGCAAGCGCGTCAGCGGGTCCCCCGGAGAACCGCCCACCCCACAGGCTGACACCGGCGGGGTCCGGGCTCTGCTGCGAGCCTGAGGGAACGGATTGGGGGCGGGCTGCTTGGCGGGCTGGCTGGGTGGCTCATGACACCATCATGGCGCATCTGCCCGCACAGGTACCTCACCGATCAGTTCGGAGGAGGACCTGTGGTGGACCGCGGGCAAAGACGCCCCACCCTTTTCGAGGAAGGCACAGGACCGGGAGCAGCAGGACGACGCCAACCGACGGGAAGGAAGAAGGACCTGCCCGGTAACCGGCCGGTCATGTCATGATGAGCCAATGCCCGCCGAACAAGACGCCCTTTTTCCCAGGGCAAGCAGTTCATCTCCACTGTGCTCGAGGCGCTAGAGACCAAGACCAGGATGACCGGGGTGATCGCCCACCGCTATCTCATGCGCGCGGCCATGGCCGGCATGATCGTGGCGGTCTTCTACATCGTCAACTACGCCATTGTCGGCATCCTCGACGGCCTGCGCTTCGGGGACACCTCGCTCGCGGGGGTCGGAAAGATGCTCGGGGCCCTGGCCTTCGGACCCGCCCTCGTCTTCATCTACTACACGAAGTCCGAGCTGCTCACCAGCAACATGATGGTGGTGGTCATCGGCTACTACTACAAGCGCATCTCGGCGTGGAGGAGCCTGAGGGTGCTGGCCATGTGCCTGGCCGGCAACTTCGTGGGCGGGCTCATCTTCGCGGTCATGTACCGCTTCTCCACCCTCGTGGACGGCGCCACTGGTGAGCAGGCCCTGCACTCGGTGGAGGCCAAGCTGGGCTACCTGTCATCGGCCTCAGGGGGTCAGGGGACCTCTTTGTACAGGGCAATCCTGTGCAACTTCATGATCAACCTGGCGATGCTCCTCATCTACAACGGCTTCATCCACGAGGACTGGTCCAAGATCTTCTCGATGATCATCGCCGTGTTCGTCTTCGCCTTCCTCGGTTTTGAGCACTCGGTGGCCAACACGGTCCTGTTCACCGTCGTCGGTCTGACGCACGGGATCGATGTTCTGCCGGCGCTGGGCAACGTGGCCGTGGCGCTACTGGGCAACTTCGTGGGCGGCGGGCTGCTGATCGGTGGCTACTACGCCTACGCCAACGACGACTCCCGCTGGCTGCGCCGGCAGCCCCGAAGGACGGGGGTACAGGCGGCTGAGTCGACTGAGTGACCGGGGTCGGCGGCTCCCTGCCGTGAGCAGGCCGTCCCCGTCGGCAAGGCACGGCCAGCATGACGAACCGGTTGCCTCCACTTTCTGTCTGCGGAGGCAACCGGTTCGTCATACTCTGTCGGTTTAAGGCATCCCCGCACCATAGGACCTGAGACGGTTCATGCCCCGGTCAGAACCCCTGACCGTTGCCGGCTCGCACGTCGCGGGCGGCGGCAAGCTTGGACTGCATCCCGTAGATCTCGATGAATCCTCGCGAGGAGGACTGATCGAAGGTGTCACCGCTCTCGTAGGTGGCCAGGTTGAAGTCGTACAGGCCGGTCTCGGAGCGGCGCCCGGTGACGGTCGCCCGGCCTCCGTGCAGCACCATTCGGATATCACCGTTCACGTAGCGCTGGGTGTCCTCGATGAAGGCGTCCATGGAGCGCTTGAGCGGGGAGTACCACTGGGCCTCGTAGACGAGCTCGGCCCAGTTCTGCTCCATACTCCGCTTGTAGCGGCGCTGCATGCGCTCCAGGGTGACGGACTCGAGCGCCTGGTGGGCCTCGATGAGGGCGACGGCTCCGGGAGCCTCGTAGATCTCACGGGACTTGATGCCCACGAGCCGGTCCTCGACCATGTCGATGCGTCCCACCCCTGGGCTCCGGCCCGGCGGTTGAGCTCCTGGATGGCCTCCAGCGGGGTGACCTCCCGGCCGTCGATGGCCACCGGGACGCCCTCCTTGAAGGTGAGGGTCACCTCGTCGGGCAGGGGCGGGTAGGTGGGGTCATCGGTGTAGACGTGAGACGTCCTTGGTAGGAGCGTTCCACAGGTCCTCCAGGAAGCCGGTCTCGATGGCGCGACCCCACACGTTCTGGTCGATGGAGAAGGGGTTGTGCTTGGTGGTCTCGATCGGCAGGGTTGTGCTTCTCGGCGTAGTCGATGGCGACGTCACGGGTCAGCGCCAGGTCGCGCACCGGGAGATGCAGTCCATGTCGGGGGCCATCGAGGTAATGGACACCTCGAAGCGGACCTGGTCATTACCCTTGCCGGTGCAGCCGTGAGCCACCGTGTGGGCACCGAACTCACGGGCGGCCTTGACCAGATGGCGGGCGATGACGGGGCGGGAGAGCGCCGAGACGAGCGGGTAGGTGCCCTCGTGAGGGGCGTTGGCCTTGAGGGCGGGCATGCAGTAGTCGTTGGCGAACTCATCGCGGGCATCGGCCACGTAGGCCTCAACGGCACCCCAGCAGTCGAGGGCGCGCTGGCGGATCGCCTCGAGGTCCTCGCCGCCCTGGCCGACATCGACGGCGACAGCGACGACCTCTCGGCCAGTGGCCTCGCCGATCCAGCCGATGGCGACAGACGTGTCCAGGCCTCCGGAGTAGGCCAGGACGACACGGTCGCATATGGGTGCTCATGGGATCTCTCTTCTCTTCGTGGTGACACTGGCGGACCAGTGGCGGGTGACTTGAGGTGTCAAGGGCTGTGGGGAGAGGTCAGGCGCGGGCTGAGGGATCGGCGAGCGCGAGCAGGTGCCCGGCCACGTCGGCGGCGACCTGAGCGCTGCGGGTGATGACCAGGACGGTGTCGTCACCGGCGATACAACCCAGGACCCCGGGCATCATCGCGTCGTCGACGGCCCCGGCGAGCAGCTGGGCGGCCCCGGCCGGGGTTCGCAGCACCACCTGGGAGCCCGCCCACTCGGCAGTGACGAGCAGCTCGGCGCACCACCGGGCCAGGCGGGGGGTGGTGTGGGCGCGCAGGGAGTCGTCAGTCTCCTCCGTCCCGGTGAAGGCTGCATGGACCTGCCCGGGCGCCCCGGCCTCGGGCATCGAGTAGATGAGCTCTCCGCCCGGGGCACGGATCTTCGTGGCACGCAGCTCCACCAGGTCCCGCGAGAGCGTGGCCTGGGTGGTGCTGATGCCACGTTGCGCCAGGGCATTGCGCAGCTGAGCCTGGGACCGGATGCGTTCGCGGGAGAGGATCTGGATGATGCTGGCGTGCCTGGCGGTCTTGGTCCCGGGTGCCAGCGGGGCCGCTGCCGCCGGGTCTCGGTGAGAGGCCTCGATGGTGGCGCTCATGAGCTCACTTTCTCGGACTGTGCCCGGGAGAGGATCTCGGACAAGGCGGTGGTGAAGGCGCCCGCGTCGTCGTCGGACAGGATGAAGGGCGGCGCCAGACGGATCGTGTCGGGACGCGGTGCGTTGACGATGAAGCCGCGTTCAGCCAGTAAGGTGGCGGCGATCTCGCCGGCGGGTGGGAGCCCCTCGGCCAGGCCGACGCCGATGAGCAGGCCCCGGCCGCGCACCTCGTTGACGCCGTCGACGGCTGCCAGCTCACGGGCCCAGGCCGAGCCAAGCTGCTCGACCCGGACGAGCAGGTCCTGGCTGCGGACGGTGTCAATGACAGCCAGGGGCGGCGGCGCAGGCCACCGGGTTGCCGCCGAACGTGGTACCGTGCTGACCGGGTCCCAGGAGAGCCGCAGCCTCACCAGTGGCGACGACTGCACCGATGGGGATACCACCGCCCAGCCCCTTGGCGAGAGTGACGACGTCGGGTACGACTCCGGGAGCCAGCAGGTGGTGAGCCATCCAGGCCCCTGAACGCCCCATACCGGACTGGACCTCGTCGATGATGAGCAGGGCGCCGACGGCCTCGGTCAGCTCGCGGGCGGCCTCCAGGTATCCGGCGGGCAGCTCGCGCACCCCGGCCTCACCTTGGATGGGCTCGACAATGAGTGCCGCCACGTCCGGTCCCAGCGCACCGCGCAGCGCCTCGATATCGCCGGCCGGAATGAACTCAACGCCGCCGGGCAGGGGCTCGAAGGGTTCCCGGTAGGCGGCCTTATGGGTCAGGGCCAGGGCGCCCATGGTCCGTCCGTGGAAGGCATCCTGGAGAGCCAGGACGCGAGGGGCGGCTGCTGCCGCCGTGCCGGCGGGCGATCTTGAAGGCGGCCTCGTTGGCCTCGGTCCCGGAGTTGGCCAGGAAGACCCGGGATTCGTGCACGGGTCGGCGGGAGGGTCAGGGGAGATGAGTTCCTCGGCGAGGCGGACCTGGGCGGGGGTGGTGAAGAAGTTCGAGACGTGCCCGAGGGTGGAGAGCTGGGTGGTCACGGCCTCGACGATCGCGGGGTGGGCGTGCCCCAGGCAGTTGACGGCGATCCCGGCCAGAAGGTCGGTGTACTCGCTTGCCGTCGGCGTCCCAGAGGTGGACCCCCTGGCCGCGTACCAGGACCCGGCCGGGAGTGCCGAAGGTGTTCATGACGGCGTCGGTGTAGCGGTCCAGCCAGGTAGCGCCGGTGGTGCCGTCACCGCTGACCGTACCGGCGACGGTGTCAGTGCCGAGGCCAGTGCTGTCGGTGGCGGGAGCCGGTGCTGATGAGTCCGGTCCTGGGAAGGCGGTCATAGGCTCTTGCCTCCGTTCAGTGGCGGTATCGGGGCGTCCCCGGGATGGATGACGGTGCCGACTCCCTGGTCGGTGACGATCTCCAGGAGCATGCTGTGGGGCCTGACGCCCGTCGACGACGTGGGCCTGCCCCATCCCCGTGTACGGCCCTCAAACAGGCCTCCATCTTGGGGATCATCCCGGACTCGAGTGTGGGCAGGAGCTCCTCGAGCGCGGCGGCGCTGATGAAGGGCACCAGTGAACTGCGGTCGGGCCAGGCGGCGTGAGGCCCTTCTACGTCGGTGAGCATGAGCAGCGTCCGGGCCTTGAGCGCCACGGCGATCGCAGCCGCGGCCGTGTCGGCGTTGACGTTGAGAACGGTCTCGAGTCCGTCGTCAGTGGGGCGACCGAGGAGATGACGGGGATGCGACCCTGGTCGAGCAGGTCGATGATGGGCTGAGGACCGACGTCGACGACGTCGCCGACCAGACCCACGTCGACGCTCTCTCCGTCCACCGTGGCCAGTCGCTGGCGAGCCCGCAGGATCCCTCCATCCTCACCGCTGATACCGACCGCGGCGGAGCCGTCGATGTTGAGCAGGGAGACGAGCTCGCGCTGCACGGAGCCGGTGAGGACCATGCGGACCACGTCCATGACCTCGGGCGTGGTTACGCGCAGGCCGCCGCGGAACTCCGAGCTGATGCCCAGTCTCTTGAGCATCGCGTTGATCGTGGCCCGCCGCCGTGGACGACGATGGGGCGTACCCCGACCTGGTGGAGAAGAGGGATGTCCTGGGCGAAGGCGCGCGCAGGTCGTCGTTCACCATGGCGTTTCCGCCGTACTTGATGACCATGGTGGCGCCCTTGTAGGTGCGCAGCCACGGCACGGCCTCCAGCAGGACGGAGGCCTTGGTCTGCGGGTCGAGAGGGGTCCGGTTCATGTCGTGTAGTCCGCGTTGATGGTGATGTATCCGTGGGTGAGGTCGTTGGTCCACACGGTGGCCTCGGCCCGGCCCGCGGACGAGGGCGATGTCGATGCGGGTCTCGCGTGGGCTCATGTCCACCAGATCCCGGTCCTGGTCGGGCGCCGTGGCAGAAGATCGTGACGCCGTTGATGGTCACGTCAACCTCCTGCGGGTCGAAGGGGCAGACGTCCTCGGGCACGGTCCCCAGCTGGGACAGGACGCGTCCCCAGTTGGGGTCGGCCCCGGCGACGGCGCACGTGAGGAGGTTGGAGGAGCTGACCGTGCGGGCCGCGGCCTCGGCGGCCTCCTCACTGACGGCACCGGAGACGGTGATGGCGATGTCGTGGGTGGCGCCCTCGGCGTCGGCCTCAAGGCGCCGACCGAGCCTGCTCATCACCTCAGTCAGTGCCTTTTTCGAGCTCATTCCGGGAGGGCGAGACTCCGGAGGCTCCGGAGGCCAGCAGGAGGACAGTGTCATTGGTGGACATGCAGCCGTCGGAGTTGATCCGGTTGACGGTGCGCGCGGTCACGGAGCTTAAGGCCTGCTGCGCCTGCTGGGGCGTGAGGACGGCGTCGGTGGTGATGACGGCAAGCATGGTGGCCATGCCGGGGCCAGCATGCCCACTCCCTTGATCATGCCGCCAATGGTCCAGTCCGCCTCTCCCTGCGCCGACAGCGAGAGAGTCCTCCTTGGAGACGGTGTCGGTGGTCATGATGGCGGTGGCTGCGTCACTGCCGGCCCGGGGTGTGTCGGCCAGGGCGAGGGCTGCGACGTCGATCCCTCCAGGAGGGGCATATCGATGCGCTCCCCGATGACTCGGTGGAGCAGACCAGGACCTGGCCCGGCTCAGTCCCCAGCAGCCCGGCGGCACAGGCCGCAGTGGCCTCGGTGTCGCGCAGGCCCTGGACCCCGGTGCAGGCGTTGGCGCTTCCGGAGTTGAGGACGACGCGCAGGCGCGGCCCGGTTCATTCCCCGCGACCGGCCAGGAGTCGGCGGACCAGACAACGGGTGCGGCGACGACACGGTTGGTGGTGAACACCCGGCGGCGGTATCAGCGGGCCGTCGTTGACGACGAGGGCGAGGTCTGGCTTACCGGAGGCCTTGAGGCCGGCGCGCACGCCGGCGGCGCGGAAGCCCCGGGCTGCGGTCACGCTCACGGTGCTACTCCTTGAGTGGTGATGGCGGTGGTCTCCTCCAGGCCGAGAGCCAGGTTGAGGGACTGCAGGGCGGCACTGGCAGTGCCCTTGCCGAGGTTGTCGATGGCGCACATGGAGACAACGGCGTCCGCACCGCGGTCGATGGCGACCTGGACGGTGGCGGTTCCAGTGCCGAGGACAGCGCCTGTCGTGGGCCAGGTGCCCTGTGGCAGAAGGTGGATGAGACGCTCACCACTTCCGACCGTCCCGTAGGCGCTCTCCCAGGTCGTCCGCAGCATCGCTTCAGGGGCGGCGGCCTGGCGCAGAGCCGAGGTCATGGGAGCGGTGACGGTGGCGAGGATGCCGCGGCTCATGGGGACCAGGACCGGGGTGAAGGACAGACGCGTGGCCCCGGCGCCGGCACCGGCGACCTCCAGGTTCTGGATGATCTCGGGGATGTGGCGGTGGGTACCGCCGACGGCGTGAGGCTGAGTGCCCCCAGCGCCTCGGCGGCGGTGAGGTGGGGCTTGAGAGCCTTGCCGGCCCCGGAGTGCCTGACCGCCAGGACCGCGGTCAGCCGAGAGGGGTCGATGAGACCGGCTGCGACTCCCCGGCTGGAGGGCCAGAGTGATGGCGGTGACGTTGCAGCCGGGCACCGCGATACGTCTGGTGGAGGCGAGCTCGGCGCGCTGAGCCTGAGCGTGCGTCTCACCGGCGTGCAGGAGCTCGGGCATGCCGTAGGTCCAGGCTCCGGCGTAGTCCGAGCCGTAGAAGGCCTCCCATGCCTGCTTGCTGGTCAGGCGGTGGTCCGCACCGCAGTCGATGAGGACGGGGGTGTGACCGCTGACGGTTCCGAGCTCTTCGAGGGCGGCCGTGATGGCGCCTGAGGCCCCGTGCGGTAGAGCCAGGACAACGACGTCGTGCTCCGCGAGAGTCTCCGCCTCGGTTGGTTGGATGATCCGGTCGGCCAGCGGCAGCAGGGTGCGGGTGATGGTCGCCGAGGCGGCTACTCGGCGGACGAGGCCGCGGTGAGCGCACCAATCGTCAGCTCGGGATGGGTGACGAGCAGGCGCAGAACCTCACCGCCCGCGTACCCCGTGGCTCCGGCAACAGCAACACTCCAGGTCATGCAGCCACCATACATCCACCTGCATAGAAATACAGTACTCGACCGGCGCTGTGACCTTTCTCCTTCCGCCGCCCCCTGCCTCGTTCTACACGGTTCTACGCGGTCAGCTGCGATCCCGACGACTGGTGAGCGTATCGTCGTAGAGGAGGTGGCAATGACGTCCGCCCACTGGCGCACCTCATCCCAGTCGCGGTAGTCACCCTCGGCGGCACCCCCGAGCCTGGCGATGGAGCGTTCGCGCAGGCTGAGCTTGGAGGGATCGAAACGACCCGCGAAGGTCACGTGGTCCTCCGGATCGATGGCCAGTAGTACCGGTCCGATGCGCATGGGGTCGGAGACCTTGCCCTTCGGCAGACCGGACAGCCCCACGGAGAAGGCCCACACGGGCCTGGCCTTGAGGGGTTCGTGGAAGCGCCGGGTGAAGTCGACCGCCTCCTGCGTCCACTTGGTCATGTAGACGGCACTGCCCAGGACGAAGGCGTCGTAGCCGTCGACGCTATCAACGTCCTCGGGGCGTTGGATGTCAACATCGATCTTCGAGGCCCGGAGGCGTTCAGCGATCACCGCGGCCACCTCGTCGGTGGACCCGTGCTTGGAGGAAGAGGTCAGCAGGATTTTCATGTCGCCTAGTATTGCGGAGACCACACACACTGTCTGGGACCCGCCGCCCGACGAAGGTGTCAATGACGCACCGAGGACCATGATGTGTATCACATCATGGTCCTCGGTGGTGTCTCAGCGACTCAGCTGCGCAGCTCGGCCCCCAGGAGCTTGGCGGCCCGCTTGATCACGCGCTTGCGCACGCCGGCGGTCTCCTCGGCAGTCAGCGTGCGGTCAGGGGCGCGCAGCACCAGTGAGACGGCCAGTGACTTCTTGCCCTCTCCGAGCTGAGCCCCGCGGAAGACGTCGAAGAGACGAACCTCCTCGGCCAGATCCCCCGCAGCCCGCCTGACCAGGTCCTCCAACCTCGGCTGCGGTGACGGCCTCGTCGACGACGAGGGCGATGTCCTCCTTGGCGGCCGGGAAGGTGGAGACGGCCCGGACCTGGAGCTCACCGGCATCGTGTGCTGCCTCCAGCAGCGGGTCGAGGTCGATCTCGACGGCGCAGGCGCGCTCAGGCAGTCCGAGTTCTCGCACCACTCGCGGGTGAAGCTCGCCGGCGTGGGCCACGAGTACTCCGGGCTCGATCTCCTTGCCCCGACGCTGGCCAGGCAGGCGGATCTCCGCGGTGCGACCGGGGTGCCAAGGGGCGTAGGGCTGCTCGGGGGCGGAGACCGCGACCTCTACCCCGAGCGTGGCGGCCACGGTGCGGACCACCTCGACGGCATCGGCCCAGTCCCAGGACGGCCCGCCCCGAGAACCCCGGGAGCGCTTCGTGCTCGCCGACCATGACGGCGCCGATGTGAGTGGGCTGGGCGGGAATGCCAGCACGGAGAGCGGCCTTCTCCGCCTCAGTGGGGCGCCGATCGGTGCCGAGGGGATCGGTGCCGGGCACCGTGCCGGCCGGGTGGGTGACCGATCCGATCTCGAAGACGGCGGCGTCGGCCAGGCCGCGAGAGACGTTGCGCCGAGCGACCTCCACCAGGGAGTCCAGAATGCTCGTCCGCAGGCAAGGGGCGTCCTCGGCCAGCGGATTGGCCAGTCGGACCGTCTGACGCCGTGCGTCAGTCTCGGGATCTCGAGTCGATCGTGGATGTCTCCGATGAAGGGGTGGGACAGGACCTGCGGTGAGTCCGGCGTCTGCCAGTGCGCGCACGACGTCGCGGCGGGCCTTTCTGGTCGGCGCTCAAGCCTGTGCCGGCGGCAGCGGTGGGGAGCGATGACCGGGATGGCGTCGTATCCGTCGAGGCGGGCGATCTCCTCAACCAGGTGGGCAGGGCCGACGAGGTCCGGCCGCCAGGTCGGCAGGGTGACGGTCAGCAGCGCGGTCCCGTCGTCGGTGGAGCCGCTACGCTCCACGGTGCAGCCGATGGTGGCGAGCAGGTCGGTAACGCGGTCAATGCCGTAGGCGACGCCGGTGAGGCGCTCGGCGGCGTCGGAGCGCATGGTGATGGGCTCGGGGGCCCTGGTCCGGTTGATGTCGGTGGCCACTGGCTCGGCACTGCCACCGCCGTACTCGACGAGCAGGTCAACGGCGCGCTGGGCGGCGATGGGGGCCAGCTCGGTGTCCACGCCGCGCTCGTTGCGCTTGGACGATTCGGTGGGCAGCTTGTGGCGTCGTGCGGAGCGGGCCACGGAGACCGGATCGAAGTGGGCGGCCTCGATGAGGACGTTGCAGGTACCGGCGTCGACCTCGCTGAGGGCCCCGCCGAAGACCCCCGCCAGGACCAGCGCCCGCGAGCCCTCGCCCTCGGGGAGTCGGCGATGACGAGGTCCTCGGGATCGAGGGCGGGTGACGTCGTCGAGGAAGGTGAGCGTCTCCCCTCTTCGCCCGGCGCACGACGATAGGGGCTGCGAGCTGCCGGCGTCGAAGGCGTGCAGCGGCTGGCCCAGGTCGAGCATGACGTAGTTGGTGACGTCGACGGCCAGGGAGATGGGGCGCATGCCTGCGGCGGCGAGTCGGTCCTGCATCCAGGTCGGGGAGGGCGCGGACGGGTCGATGCCGCGCACGACGCGCGCGACGTAGCGGTCGCAGCCGGACTGGCGCCCGTGGATGGGGCGGGGGTCCTCGGGAACGACGACGTCGAAACCGCTTTCACCGACGGGCGCCAGTCCGTTGGGGTAGAGCCCCGTGTCGGTGGCGTCGGCGGGATCGGTGAAACGGGCGCCGGTGGAGTGGGAGTACTCGCGGGCCACGCCGCGCATGGAGAAGCAGTAGCCGCGGTCCGGGGTCACGTTGATCTCGAGGACCTCCTCCCCCAGGCCGAGGATGCCGATGGCGTCGGTTCCGGGGGCTGGAGGCTCCTCGCCCTCATGGCCGTGCTCGGCCAGCCACCGCTGGAGCACGATGATGCCGTCGTGGTCCTCACCGATGCCGAGCTCACGGGCGGAGCAGATCATGCCGTCGGAGACGTGTCCGTAGGTCTTGCGCGCGGCGATGCGGAAGTCGCCGGGCAGGACGGCGCCGGGCAGGCAGACCACAACGGAGTCACCGACGTCGAAGTTGTGGGCGCCGCAGACGATGCCTCGGCTGGGCAGCTCGGAGGGCTCCTTGCCGGTGCCGGGGGCATCATTGTGCTCCGGGCCGACGTCGACGCGGCAGTAGTTGATGATCTTGCCGTTGGACTGCTCCTTGGCCTCGCGGGTGAGGACCTTGCCGACGACGAGCGGGCCGGTGACCGCGGGAGGAACGATGCGCTCCTCCTCCAGTCCCACCCGGACGAGGTCGGCGGCGAGCTGCTCGGCGCTCAGCCCGGCGGGGACGTCGACGTGCTCGCGCAGCCATTCGATGGGGACGTAGGGCATGTCAGTTTCCCTTTCCGGTGATGCCGAACTGCTGGGAGAAGCGAATGTCGCCCTCGACGATGTCGTGCATGTCGGCGATTCCGTGGCGCAGCATGAGGGTGCGCTCCAGGCTCCATGCCGAAGGCGAAGCCCGTGTAGACCTCGGGGTCGATGCCGCAGGCAATGAGCACATTGGGATTGACCATGCCGCAGCCTCCCCACTCGATCCAGCCGGCGCCGCCCTTCTTCTGCGGGAACCACAGGTCCATCTCGGCGCTGGGCTCGGTGAAGGGGAAGAAGGAGGGCGCAGGCGGTGCGCGCCTCAGGGGCCGAACATGGCCTTGGCGAAGTGGTCGAGGACGCCCTTGAGGTGCGCCATCGTCAGCCCCTTGTCCACGGCCAGGCCCTCGACCTGGTGGAAGACGGGGGTGTGGGTGGCGTCGAGCTCGTCGGAGCGGAAGACCTTGCCGGGGCAGGCCACGTGAGATCGGTGGCTGCCGATCGAGCATGACGCGGGCCTGGACCGGGGAGGTGTGGGTGCGCAGCACGAGATTGGCCGTCTGCCCCTCGGCGGCCCCTGACGCTGGCGCCGTCGACGGTAGAAGGTGTCCCTGCATCTGGCGGGCGGGGTGGTCTGCGTCGAAGTTGAGGGCGTCGAAGTCGAACCACTCGTGCTCCACCTCCGGCCCCTCGGCGATGGTCCAGCCCATGGAGGTGAAGAAGTCGCTGACCTCGTCAACGAGGACATCCAGGGGGTGGCGCGCGCCGGATACGGCCCGCGAGGTGGGGACGGTGACGTCGACGGCCTCGGTGCGCAGCATCTCCTCCTCGGCGGCGGCCTCGAGGGCCTCCTGCCTGGCGGCCAGGGCATTGTTGATGCGCCCACGAGCGCCGCCCAGGAGCCTGCCGGCGGTGGGCTTGTCCGCCTTGTCCAGGGTGCCGATGAGCCGGTTGGCCAGAGTCAGGGGGCGAGGCGTCGCCGGTGTGGGCCAGGCGGGCCTCCTGAGCTCGGCGAGGGCTGCCGGCTGCAGCGAAGGCGGCCAGGGCCTCCTCGACGGCGGTGCTGATGCCGGCCTCGTCCAGGGGCGAGCGCGCCGGGAGCGTCAGTCATATGCGGTGCCTTCCACCAGGTGTGTCCGTGGTTCTCCGTCCTCAAGGGTAGTCTGCGCCGTCGCAAGGGCGTAAATCGTCTCGCCGCCGGGTGGCGAGATGCTGGCCTCCAACCGATCCGGTTGTTGACGACGGGGCTTGACGGTGACGTTACGTCACCTGCTGAGATGGGTTTATGCACGTCAAAGAGCTCGCCCGGATCGCCGGAACCACGCCGAGGGCGGTGCGTCACTACCACCACCTGGGTCTGTTGGAGATCCCACCCACGGTGCGGGGGCGGCGTGAGTACGGCGTCGAGCACGTGGCCCGTCTGATGCGTATCCGGTGGCTGGCTGACGGCGGCCTGTCGCTGACACAGGTGGCCGATATGCTCGCCTCGGACACGATCGGCACCGATCAGGACTCCCGCCGCGAGGCGGTGCTGCGCGACCTGCGGGCGACCCGGGGCACGATCGAGGCGCAGCGGCGCAGCCTGGCCGAGCAGGCATCCCGAGTCGATGAGCTTATTGCCCGGGTGGAGCGCGGCGAGGGTCTGTCTCCCGCTCCCAACGCCCTGACGCGTTTCTATGACGACATCGAGGCCAGGATCACCCGGCTGGGCGGCAGCGTGCGCGGCCTGCGGGCTGAGCGCCAGATGATGGTGGTGCTCGCTTCGCTGGGCATGGTGCCCGACAGTGCGATCCCCTTCATCGAGGGGCTGGATGAGGGACGATCGGGGAACTGTCCGCCCAGCAGGTCGCGGACTTCACCCGTCTTGCCACCTTGCCCGAGAGCGAGGGCCCTCGCCGAGGCCCACCGGCTAGCACAGAACAGCTGGGGGCTCGCGTGCCGCCACAAGGAGCACGCCCTGGCCGTCCTGAACGACCTGCCCTCTGGTGCCCTGGGGCGCGCCATGTGGCGGCTCACCCACGTGCTGGCCACCTCCAGCTACCCCCATCCGGCTCAGCAGGGCCTTTGTGGCTGAGCTCATGGAGCTCATGCTCGCCGATCCGGACTTCGCCGCAACCATCCGTCGCTCGGCGGGAGAGGAGCCAGTGCTGTGACATCCACTACCGAATCCGCGTCCGTCAAGGGCCCTCGATATCGAAGCCGGTTCTCATCCGCCGGTGCGTGTTCGGGGCCTGGTCAGCGCTTCGGACGCTTCAGGGCGCTCGATCACCTGGACCTGGAGGTGGAGGCGGGCAGCGTCCATGGCTTCTCGGCCCCAATGGAGCGGGCAAGTCCACGACGATCCGCACCCTGCTGGGGCTCTACAGGCCCGATGGCGGAAACGTGAGCGTCCTGGGCCGCGATCCGTGGCAGGAGGCCTCAGTCATCAACCGGCAGATCTCCTACGTCCCCGGTGACGTGGCACTGTGGCCGGGGCTGACCGGCGGACAAGTGCTCGACGCCCTGGCCGGACTGCGTGGATCGCGCGATACCACACGGGAGGCCGATCTCATCGAGCGGTTCGATCTCGATCCCAGCAAGCGGGTACGGACCTACTCGAGGGAACCGTCGAAGGTGGCGCTCGTGGCGGCCCTGGCTGCACCGACGCGCTTGCTCGTGCTCGATGAGCCCACCAGTGGCCTGGACCCGCTCATGGAGAGGGTCTTCACCGAGGAGATCGCCCGGGTGGCCGGAGAGGCGCACGGTTCTGCTCTCCAGCCACATCCTGGCCGAGGGTCCAGAGCCTGTGCAGCGCGGTGACGATCATCAAGGGACGGCCGCGTCGTCGAGCACGGCGACCTGGGAACTCTGCGAAGGCTGTCACGCACCCGTATCGAGCTGGGCGGGGCCTCCGAGGCGATGGGTGAGATCTCGCGGGTGCTGAGGACCATGGATCTCGACGTCGTCGAGGGACGGCGGGCGTATGAGCCTTGAGGTCGCAGCAGAGCAGGTGCCGGCGGTGCTGGGCCTGGTCGGTGAGCACCGGGTCCGAGACGTCACCTGCGAGCCGGCCAGCCTGGAGGACCTCTTCGCGTCACTACGAGGAGGCTTTGATGAACGGCGCACCGAGCACAGCAGCGGCGCGATGGTGCCGGTTACGAGAACCGCTATCGCCGCCTTGGCCGGCTGGGGCACCTACCTGCGGATCCTGCCTCATGCGTTTCCGGGTTCAGATCGTGGCCTGGGTCCTGCCTTTGTGGCTGCTGACCAGTGTCACCGCGCCGAGCTACGAGAGCGTCTACCCTCGATGGAGACCCGGACTGTGCTCATCGAGCAGATGCGGAAGTCTCCGGGAACACGCCTGCTCTACGGCTATGTCCCCACTCCTGGCCGGCTCCGGTCAGCTCCTGCAGTGGGAGACGGGCACCTTCCTGCTGGTGTGCACCGCTCTCATGGCGATCCTGCTGACGTGCCGGGTGCTGCGAGGCGACGAGGACGAGGGACTCATCGAGGTTCTGCGCTCCACGGGTGCTGGCCGGGCGGTCCCTTTTCTTGTGCCGATGATGGTGGTGTGGGCGGTTGTCGGCGGCCTGTCTGCGGGAGTCGGAGGCATTCTGACCTGGCAGACCAGGGGTGTTGAGGAGCTGACCGTCCCCGGCGCCTGGGCACTGGCCGGGACGATCTGCGTGACCGGATGGGCGTTCTCCGCCCTGCGGCGGTGGCCTCCCAGCTGGGACGGCAGGTCGGCCAGGCTCGGAGCCCTGTCCATGATCGTGCTCGCACTCGCCTTCGGTGTGCGGGTGGCCGCTGACCAGGTCGCCGAGGGCAGCAGTTCCGACTGGCTGAGGTGGCTCTCCCCTGGGGTGGCGCGACCTCGTGCGGCCCTACTCCGATGACCGATTCGCGGTGCTGGCGGTGTGCGGCGTCATTGCCCTCGTCCTGGCCATCGTGGCGGCGGCGTTGGCCGCGCACCGCGAGTACCTGGACAGCTACCTGCCCGACCGCAGCACCTCTCGACGCAGGTGGAGGCTGCTCGGTCACATGGATCTGATCGCTCGCCTCTCCCGGCGCGGCGTCCTGGGCTGGGCTCTGGCCTCGACGGGTCTTGCGGCCCTGTACGGCTCGGTGTCGGGAAGCGTCAACGATCTCCTCGCCCCGGACTCTCCGACGGCATCCCATGTCGGCAAGATGGCCTCGGGGTCCGCAGTGGAGCAGTTCATGTCCCTGCTGACAGTGGTAACGGTGCTGCTTGTGGCCGTTGCGGCAGTGCGCAGGATGAATCGGTTGACGGGCCTGGAACACGCGGGCCTGGTGGAGGTCGAGCTTGCTACCGGAGTCAGCCGCAGCCGTTTGTTCCTCTCACAGGGTTCTCGGCGCTATGATCGAGTCGGCCATCCTCGCTGCTCGTCTCGGCGGCAGTTCTGGCGGCGACAACAGCCGTCCAGCTCACGGACGACCACGCCGTGGCGCGGGCCTCGTGTTCACGGTGAGCCAGATGCCGGGCATGGTGGCGGCCGTCGGGATAGCGGCGGCTCTCGTGGGCCTGGCGCCACGACTGGTCGGCTTGTCCTGGGCGGTGGTGACGTGGAGCGCCTTCGCCCAGTTCTTCGGAGGGACTCGTGGAGCTCAAGGACTGGGTCAAGGGACCTCAGCGTGCTCGGGCACCATCTCGACGTCGTCGGCTCACCTGACTGGAGGCCCTTGGCCGTCCAGACCGCGGTCGGCCTCCTCGGAACCACGATCGGCCTGGTCGCCTACACCCGCCGCGACCTGCCCTCCTGACACGACTTGCTGTTCTTGCAGTCTTTTTAGAGCCGACACACATGACCACCAAGGGCATCATGAATAAAAGAAACATCTTTATCAGACAGTGGGACAAACATGAATCAGGCGTCATTAATTTCCCCTCCGGTGCACGAATAAGAGGGCGACCCATTCGCTACTACAAAACAAGCGGGCACTTACCGGACCATATTCTTATCTTGTCAACTTTTCATCCACGCCATCCACTTGAGACGGAAGTTCACTGGATCAAGTGGCCAGACTTCTGCCTCCCGGTCAACAAGCTCGAAGCGCACCACGTATTGGAACTAACCCTCGAGAGCAGCACATTCCCGAGTCGACATAGCGTGCCGCGGGGTGTGGGACGAACGGGCGTCGCACCTAGCCTGCATTGCAATACTTGATGGAATGGATCCGGCCAGCGCACTGAAGTTCATCCGAGACACATACCATCCGCGGGCAGCAGAAACACCCTGGCAGCAGTGGTACATTTCGAATTTTTCATCCACTACCACCACCCCATAAGGACAGTCAGACCATGGGACAGTAGATAGCGCATCAGCGGGTTGATCAACACTCGATTCAACCAAACCTTAATATGTCCTCAAAAATTTCCTCATAGTTGGCAGTATGAAATCCGAGCACGTCATCCACCTCCACGCCGAGACGCAGACGCAGACGCATGCTACTGTCACACCACACCGTTGAAAGGGAAGACAGACGGTCAACAAATCGCGATCGCACAGGAGCACTAATCGTGACTGCAAACATCTCCCGCCGCCATACTCCTAGGGTCTGCCTCTTGCCATCGCGGCCAGCGCTCACGCCAGTCGCAGTACCGGAACAGCAGGCGACACCTCACACGCCAAAGAGGAAATAACTGCACCTCCAACGAGATTCTTCCCAAGCAGAAATCGTGCAGACCACAAGAATCAGTCGGCCTGATCGTCTACCCTGACGGCGACGGGCAGGAACTACACGACCGCGACGGCGACGAGAAATCGTCAATCTCTGAGGCTTCTGCCGGAGCAGACGGAATCGTCGGCGCCGCAACATCTCGTAGCTATGACGTTCTATCGGTCCGCACTCCACAAAAACCAAAAATAATTGGTGGAGCAGGAGCAAAAACCACCGACGACAGCATCAGCCACCTCAAACGAACAGATTCAAGAAGAGAGTTACAAGCACACCTGCAATACAGGGCAGCTGTGGCTCGTTGGCTACTCCGGAGGATCAGAGTTCATCACCCAAGATTTCTTCCCTAATTACGCCAACAGTATGACGACCGGAGGATTCATCGTCTTCGGAGGAGGGGACTCACCGAAAGGATCCCCAAAATTTACAGAGCGTTCCCAAGACACTCTATCGCTGAATTGATAACGGGAAAACTGGACACTTCTAAGTATCCGGAATACTACGACGCTCTAGGACATGCACAAAGATCGATGAGAGCGCTACTGCTCGCACGGTTTTCATCACACGTGGAATGACTGGCCTGACACCGATCACGAAGGCATCGTAGAAGTTCGGCCACTACGTCGGACTCAGTGCTCGACAGGGGAAAATAACTATAACATGGCTTCCCAACAGGCATACCAAGAAATCAGTTCACCGGAAGCGCCACATCCACTGAGAGCTGGAGGTTTATTCATGGCATTTGCGGTGGCCCCATTCCTCTGTGGTACATGAGTGACTCAGTGTCCACGCAGCGGACACGACTGAATCCACAGCCGATACGCTCTCACAGCAGATAAATCACACCAGCCAGGTGGAGGACGGCAACAGCAAGAGGAAACATCACCATTCCCGGTACGCGGTGCACCACGCCGATAGCGACGTCTCCGAGCTGAGCGGCCGCCGCGGCAGCAGGACAAGCACGGTCGACTGCTGGGCAGGTGCTAGCCAGACGACGATGGCGACCAGCAGCCCGAGAGGGACGCCCGGGCTGCGTACATCGCCGGATAGAAACGCCTTCCGGGCTCGCCGCACCCGGAAGGGCGAGCGTCTGCGGACGGATCACCGCGACGACACCGAACCCAGCTGAGATGATTCCCAGTGACGAGTTCAGCAGCGAGAGCCACCATGGCATGAGGATCACCCTCACATCATTCAGAACTGAATCATTCCGTAGTGTACCGTTGACGTCATGGGAAGAGAAGACGGTCGCGCGGTCCTGTCCTCGACGTGCTTCCAGCTCGGTGTCGCAGGAGCCCAGATCTCCCGATCGTTCTCACTGCTCATCCAGCACACCGGCCTGACCCACAAGCAGGTGGGCCTGCTCGCCGTCGTCGACGCCGACCAAGCGAATTCTCAACGAGAGATCGCCGCACAGCTCGGTGTCGCTCGAGCCTGGTGGTGTCACTGGTCGACCAGCTCGCCAGTATCGGCGCTGTGCGCAGGACGCGTAGTCGGACCGACCGTCGGGTACAGGTCGTCGAGATCACCAACGAGGGACGCCAGTTACTGCGGCTCGCCACCGATGCCGCCAAGAAGCTCGACGTCGAGCTACACAAGCACCTCTCCCCTGCTGACCTGCAGGCCCTGGACAGACTCTTGCCCACTCTCCTTCGAGCTTCTTCGGTTGCAGCCGGCAACAGGCCGTAGCAGCCAGCCTCGCCGGCGTCACTGCACCAGAACGACCCGCTTTCCCGCCGCCGACGGGCTCTCGGCGTCACGATGAGCCTCCGCAATTCGATCAGTGGATAGGGTCGCGGCGAGGATCGGCTGAGCTCGCCGATGTTGACCTTCGCAGCGAGCCAGGCCAGATCCTTGGCGTTCGGCCTTCCCGACACCATGCGAATGACCGGCCCCGGCGAGAGCATGGACTTCAGAACGTCCCAGAAGGCTCCGGGCGCAACGGCCGCCACACGCCCTCCGGGGCCGAGGAGCCCTCGATACGCAGACGCGTCAGAACCTGCAGTGTCGACAACAACGTCGTAGCGACCGGGCATGTCCAAGGGTTCCAGATCGTGGTAGTCGAAGACCCTGCTGCGCGCCAGCAGCAGCGGCCACGCCACCACGGACACCGACCACGGCATCCACATCCGCTCCCATGATGCGGGCGACCTGAACCACCGTGGAACCGACGCCGCCGTTTCCACCCACCACAAGCACACGATCTCCCCGGCGGACCTTGAGAGACGAAGGGCCTGCACAGCAGTTAGGGCCCGCAAGAGGAAGGGCCGCGGCTTCAGTAAGGGCGATCGCACTGGGCGCAGAGGTGACCCTGATCGGCACGGACTCGCACGTACTGCGCCCCCGCAGCCGCCCGCCCCGGAGGTTTCATCCCGAGGTATCCCCAGACTCGCGCCCCTACCCTTTACTCCCCTGACTCGGTCGCCGACTTCATGCACGAGTCCAGCGAAGTCCACACCCGTTCCCTTCGGAAAACCCATTCCGTCGAACAGACGCATCTTTCCTCGTCTCGTCTGAAGGTCGACTGCATTGATACTGAACGCGGCAACCTTGACAACAACGTCCTTGGGGCCCGGACTCGGCATCGCGGCCGGTCCCACCTCAAGCACCTCCGGAGAGCCGTAGGAGCGGAACTGCACCGCCCACATCGTGTCCTGCGCGTTCATCATTCCTCCTCATGTAGACTACGCTACGTATCGTAGCGCAACACGAGGAAGACGGACACGGGAATGCCCGTGTCCGTGGTTCAATTTCTCTGAACAGCTCCCAGTAGCGACAGGAGGACCTCTGACAGCCTCTGCGCAGAGAGTCGGGCCGCACGTGGCCAAGGAGATGTACATGCACATACGGAACGCCGAGCAGTGCAGCGTACAGATCGTCGACGTCGATATTCTTCTCCACTTCACCCCGGGATACCGCACGATCGATCATCGCCACGATGTCGGAGCGCACGGCCGAGACAACACTCTGCTGCAGTCTTGAGGCGAGGTCAGGATCTCCAGCCATATCGGCCAGCAGACCGGGGAGCGCGCTTCTGCCCGGTTCGACGGCGATGAGCTCAACCACTCGCCCAGCAAGCGTCTCAATGTCTTCGGAGAGGGACCCGAGGTCGGCGAGTCCTTCCAGTGCCGCCACGATGAATGACCAGGTCGAACACCATCTCCGCTTTCGACTGCCAACGCCGGTAGATCGTCGTCTTAGCAACACCGGATTGCTTGGCAACGCCCTCGATCGTCAGTCTCTGATAGCCGCGAGCTCAGTTGCTCAAGAACCGCTGCGGACACTCTGGCATCGGTGTCGGCTCGACGCCGCGGAACAGGACTGTCCTCCCTGCACGGCCTTGGACATGGAGCGCCTCCTTCGATTCACGGGGGGGGGTGGCCCTGCCCCTCCCCGCCTCAACGTTAGGTCATCAGGCGCTGTCGTCCTGGCACCGCTCAAGCGTGCGCTTCAGGTAGTTGATGAGGTCTTGGCGCAGGTACTCGGGTGCGACGATGCTGGCGTCCGGACCGAGCCGCAGCAGAATCGTCATCGCGTGCAGATGGTCCATGAACTCCAGCTGGAGACAGGTCCATTCGTCCTCATCAGGCGAGTCGTCCACATCAGTCATCGTTGCGCGCAGCGTCCACTCCCTGCACGTCGCTCCAGCGATCATCCCGCACCCGAGACAGTGGCTGTGACGGCCTCGAACGTCTCGAGGAACTCCTCACGTCGTTTCTGCCACGCAGCGGTCATGTCGAAGCCGGAGTCATCGGGACACTCCTCAGTGAGTACCTCAGCCTCCCTCGATACGGGACAGCCTGGTGAAGCGGATGTCGCCGTCGTGCGGTAACACAGGTACCAGCTACGGCTGGCAGCGATCAAAACCGTGCGGCTCAACAACACTCTGCACCGCCGTTCTCGACTTGCGCCGGTAGACCATCCGCAACTGGTGACGTGTGAAGACTGCCTTCTGAACTGTTCGGAACACGGGACCGGTACGTTCACGATCTGGTAGAGGGAGCCATCCCTGGGGATCAATGACGATGCGTGAGGCTATATCGACGGATCCTTCCCGCTGGCCGCTGGGGACTGCGGCGAGCAGCTTACGCACCGCTGAGGTGAGAGCCTCACCCAGTCCCAGAGGAACAGCGCCCCACGTAGTGAGACTCAGCGAAAAAGCGCTCGGCTCTCCTCATGGTTCAGACCTGTCACGTCGATGCGAAAGCCGGGATCGATCCTCACTCCCCCGCAAGGCCCCCGCTCACACCACACACCGGTACTCCCGCAGCGGACAGCGCCTCAACATCCCGCAGCACGGTGCGCCGTGAGACCTCCAGTCTCTGCGCCAGCTCGGGGCGGGCATCCCGCCGTGCGCACGGAGCAACAGAGCAGGGACAGCAGACGGTCAGCACGCATGTTCTCATCTTCGCACCTACATGACAGAAGGTGTCATCAATCGTCTCTAGCCTCCTGCCGTCAACGCACGACAGCAGCAGAGAAAGGGAGCATCATGCGTACCGAACCAGTCTTCACCCCTAACAGCGTCATCCTCTATGTCTCCGACGTCAAGGCGAGCACCGGCTTCTACCGTAAGATCCTGGGCTCCGGTCCGGTCGAGACCTATCCGGGCTTCAGCGTCTTCTCCCTGTCCGACGGCATGACACTCGGGCTGCAGGCGGCGGACCAGATCGAGCCTGCCGCCGAGCCGTACATTGTGGCGGCGAGCTGAGCCTGAGTAACGTTGAGTCGGCCGACGTCGTCGACCGACTTTACGCGCAATGGAAGGCCCTGGGCATTTCCATGGTCCTTGAACCAACCACCCTCGAGTTCGGTTACACCTTTGTGGCAGCCGATCCTGACGGTCATCGCCTGCGCGTGTGCGCAACCGACACCTCGAGCTTCAACTGATCGACGTCATGCCTTGGGGCGCTGACGACGACGTCCCTCAGCGGGTACGCGACTCGATGTACCTCGCCAGCGCCCCCAGGGCCCAGTTCACGATGATGTAGGCCACTGCGATGATGACGTAGGTCTGGAAGAAGACAGACAAATGGGCGTCGATCTTCGCCTGGCCGATCACGGTGGAACCGCGATACATGAGCTCGGGGTAGGCGAGCACGTACGCCAGTGTCGTCCCCTTGATGATGGTGACCATCTGAGTGATGAGGGTCGGAAGCATGAGGCGCAAGGCCTGTGGCGCCAGGATGAGGCGCATCGTGAGAGACCCGCTCATCCCCAGTGCCACAGCGGCCTCCGTCTGTCCTCGGTCCAGCGCCCGGACGCCGGAGCGGAAGACCTCCGCCGTCGTCGCCGAGGTGCACATGACGATCGGCAGCGCCAGCTTCCAGAAGTCTGAGACTGTCACAAAGCGAGGAACCACCAGGAGGAAGAAGCAGACGAGCAGCAGCATCGGCACAGCTCGCATGGCATCGATCCACAGACCGACCAGCCATCTGATGGGGCGGTTGTCCAGCAGGCGGAGCCACCCAGAGCGATTCCCAACGGGAAGGTGAGCACCGCTGCAACGGCCCCCAGGGACAGGGTGGTACCAGCGGCCTCCACGAGCTGACTGACGACCGAGTGTCCCAGGAAGTAGCGCCACTCGGGATAGTCGAGCTGTCCGGCGAGGTCCAGTCGGTAGAGGACCGCACCAGTCGAGGCCACGATTGCGATGACCGCGACGACCGATCCGATAGCGATCAGAAGACGCCCCCGCGGGCCCGGCTCATCGAAGAGCAGCGCCGCATCCGTCGCTCCGGAGCTCTTCCCCGCTGTCGGCGCGGACGGGGATCTGGCATCGTCATGATGTCTGAGCTCGCACTCGCTCCTTCCCCCATGAACTCGAGGCGTCGTTCGAAGACCGCCAAGCCTCGTTGCGGCAAAGGCGATCGCCAGGTAGGTCAGACCTGGGAGGTGAAGGTGATGACTCCCTGCAGCCCGATCCTGGTTGATCCGCTGCGTGACGGCAGTCAGCTCGACGACGCCGACCGCCGCGGCGAGCGAGGAGCCGATGAGGCAGGCGATGAATATGTTGACCAGCGGCTGGATCGTGCGGGCCAGAGCCTGGGGCAGGACGATGCCGCGGATAATGAGCCCGAAGGGCATGCCCAGTGCTCGGGCGGCCTCGATCTGTCCTTTGGACACCGAGTTGATCCCGCTGCGCACCGTCTCACACACGAATCCGGACGAGGAGAAGATCAGTGCGACGATCACCGACCAGAAAAGTGGGATGGTGATACCGGCGTGGGGAAGCGCCAGGCCGACAAGCACCATGAGGCACAGGTTGGGGATGTTGCAGGCCACTGTTACCCACGCGGCACCCAGGGCCCGCAGCGGAGGGATGGGACCGACCCGGAAGATGGCCATGAGCGATCCCAGGACCAGCCCGCCTAGGTAGGGACAGAACAGAGATCACCAGTGTGGCGAGCAGCCCTGAACCGATATCAGCGAGATTGTCGGTAATGGCACTCACGGTCGCCTCCTTGAAAGATGCGGGTCGTCACCATGGCCTGAACGCCGCTGGCCATCGCGTCGTCAGCCCGGGCGCGGGCCCCTCCCCGGGACCGACGACGCGATGAACCTCACGGGCTACGAACTTGGTTCAGGACTCCTGCGGGGCCTCCTCGCCGCTCCTGGTCGGGCGCCTGCTCGGCGCCTTCCTCAGGGGCTGCAGTCTGCTCAGCGCCGCCGGCCCCGTCAGTACCCGCCGCGCCTGCGGCTGATGATCCCGGAACCGAGCCGATGGCCGGTGGCTGAGGCGCGTCACCGCCGAGCGACTTACCGATCGTCGCGTCCCAGATCCTCTTCCATGTACCATCCGCCTCGATCGTCTGCAGGAAGGTGTTGACGAAGGCCTGGGCACCGGAGTCCTTGGGAAGTCCGATGCCGTAGGGGTCCTCGGCAAAGGTGTCACCGACGATCTTGACCTTGTCGTTGGACAGGACCTCGCTCTTGAGCAGTGACTGGTCCACGACGTAGGCCTTGACCTGCCCGCTCTCGACAGCGGCGACGCACTTGGCCTGGGTGTCGAAGGGCTTGGCGGTCGCGTTGGGGAGCGTGCTTCTTCAGGGCGGAGGCGGATGAGGAGTTGGACTGGACGGCGACGTCCCCGGTCAGAGCTGTCAACACCGGTGATGTCCTTGTTGTCGGCCTCGACGAGGATGGCCTGACTGGAGGCGTAGTACGGGCCGGCGAAGTCGATCTTCTCGGCTCGCTCCGGGGTGATCGTGTACGTGGCGATGACTGCGTTGACCGTGCCATTGGTCAGGACGGTCTCGCGTGTGTCGGACGTGACCTGCTGGACCTCAAGGAGGGAGCGGGCGTCTTCACCACCAATGATGTAGCGGGCCAGCGCCTGCGCGATGGCCGCGTCGAATCCGGAGATCTTCTTCGTCTTGGAGTCCTCCCAGGAGAACACCTCGGAGGTCTTGGTCCCGCCGGTGACGAACTTGCCGGCCTTCTTGACGGCGGCGGCCCAGGGTTGAGGCGGCCACGACGTCATCGGCCGCTACCGGGCCGGGAGTTGATGGCCTTGTCGTACTCGGCGTCGGAGGCAGACGCTGAGGCGACGGCCTTGCCGTCGGCACCCGTGTCGGCGCAGGCCGCCAGGACACCAGCCAAGGAGACGGCACCGGTAGTAGCCAGGAGGCTGCGGCGGGAGAAAATGGTCATGATGTTCCTTTCGTTCGGACGGGGACGGGCCGTCCCGGCTCAAGGCCTGCGGTGGTGGCCGCGCCCGGGAGAGGAGCACGGCCCGGGGCTCAGTGGCTGAGCACCCTGGAGAGAAGTCGCGGGCACGCTCGGTGCGCGGTGAGGAGAAGAACTCGGAGGGCCTGCCGGACTCGACGATCTGACCGCCGTCCATGAAGACGACACGGTCGGCCGCCGAGCGGGCGAAGCCCATCTCATGGGTGACGACGAGCATGGTCATGCCGGAGGCGGCCAGGTCCTTGATGACGTCGAGGACCTCATTGATCATCTCAGGGTCGAGGGCGCTGGTGGGCTCATCGAAGAGCATGACCTTGGGGTCCATGGCCAATGCCCTGGCAATGGCGACCCGCTGCTGCTGACCCCCGGAGAGCTGAGCGGGTCGCTTGCCGGCCTGGTCCTCCAGACCGACGCGCATCAGCAGCTCACGGGCCCGCTCCTCGGCCTGATTCCGTGGGACGCCTCGCACCTTGACAGGCGCCAGGGTGATGTTGTCCAGCACCGTGCGGTGCGGGAAGAGATTGAAGGACTGGAAGACCATTCCCACCTCAGCGCGCAGCTGGGCCAGTGCCCGGCCCTCCTGGGGCAACGGGATCCCGTCGATCTCGATCTCGCCCTCCTGGATCGGCTCCAGGCGGTTGACCGTGCGGCAGAGGGTCGACTTGCCCGAGCCCGACGCACCGATGACGGTCACGACCTCGCCGCGGTGGATGTCGAGTGAGACATCGTCGAGGGCCTTGAAGCGGCCGTAGTACTTGGTGACATGGCTGATCCGCACCAGGACGTCATCGGTCCGGTCTGCGGCTGCCTGATCAGGGAGAGGATGCGGATGTGGTCACGAGTACCTCGTCTCAACGCGGGATATGGGAGCGATATCTGCCTCATCGACAGCAACAGCAACACATCCACATGTGCACCGCATTCCTCCTGCTCGCATACTGGCCTCAACCTGAGAAAGCCGGTTCAAAACTCCCTGCGCCCACTGAGACCCGTCGGGTGCCTATAATGAACACTCGTGGATAACAGACTGCCGCAGTTCCAACCTTTCGCCTGGAAGAGTAGCACCGTCTGAGACCGAGACGTCAACCGAGTCTCACCAACGACCTCTGGGATGATGGTCACACGCCGTACAGAGCGCCTAACCGCACAAGTAGACCGTCCGGTCGTAGTCTCATCTGCATGAGTCCCGCGAATACAGCCGATCCGCGCCGCCGCCTCCAACCCGAGCAGCGCCGGGAGGAACTGAGTGGTCGGGGTTGAGCTGTTCGCGGAAGGAACCCTCGATCGCACCCACGTCAACGAGATCATCAAGCGGGCAGGCGTCTCGCGCACGCTCTTCTATCACTATTTCCCCGTCCAAGACCGCCTTCGCCCGAGCCATCGTGGAGCATGAGATCCTCCACCTTCACGGCCTGGTTGAGCAGCAGATCGAGCCGACGCTGGAAGGGGCGATCTCCACCTTCGCGGGTTACGTGAGAGCCAGGCCGGACAGCTTCCGGGCACTGCACACAGGGGCCTTGACCAGGACCCGGAGATCGCGGCCGCACTGGCCACCAGCTTCGAGCGCTATGGGCGCCTTGTTCTCATGTTCATCGGAGTCACAGACCCCGATGAGCGCGCCATGTTCGCGACCAAGGTGTGGATCAGCACGATGATCGCTCTGTGCCTGGCCTGGCTGGAGCATCCTGAGATCAGCCAGGAGACGATCACGAACATGTCCGCCCAGGCACTGCGAAGCCTGGTATCCCAGGCACGGCAGGATGATGACCAGTCCCAGGAGCACGGCTCGGCACCAGCACCCTCCTGCGATCTGACAGGCAGTCACTGAGGACTTCCGCCAAGCGCCGTCGAAGCCACCTCTCGACCGGGGGACACACCATGACGCCCATCCGCTTAATCCACCAGACATAATATTTTTTTCCGCCATTCTAACCCCAGCGTAAGAATGGCACTCGTGTAAGATTAAACGTGGTACCCTCTCCTCCAGTTGCACGCGGCGTGCAATAAGTCGAGGGCCGCCCGCACACAGGGGCTCCTCACTCTCAGAAGGGGAGCTGATCATGCCTGAAGGCGCCACTGGATGCGCGGTGTCCGTACGCAAAAACACGTCCCGAGTTCTCTTCGCTCCGGAGACGTTCAATTTTGCCGAGGTGACCCGCGCCATTGAAGTGGCCCGACGCATGCCTTCGGACGTTGAGTGCGTCTTTGCTGGCTTCTCGCGGCGCAACTCCGAGTACATCAAGGCCGCGGGCTTCGAGTTCCGCCTGCTCACCCCCTATCTCAGTGACGAGGAGGGCCGGCAGGCGCTGGCATTTGACCAGGGACGGAGTCTGCGCCACCCGTTCACAGCACAGATGCTCGCCCAACGGGTCACGAGCGAACGGGTACTGCTGCGCTGCCTGCGGCCGGATGCCGTCGTCATCGGAGTAACTCCCAGCCAGTTTATTTCGGCCCGAGCCGAGTGCGTGCCACTGGTTTTCGTAAGGCCCTTCGCCTATTCGCTGGCGCACTTGGAGGCAGCGCGCACAGTGGGCGCCACCGGTTTTCTGCCCGCACCACCCCGAGGAGTGCCTGGTCGACGGCGCAGCCGCCCGGCTGCTCCATACCGTGGGCACCCGGGCGCCACTGCCGCGCGCCTTCCACCAGGTGGCCAAGGCCAACGGTGTCGCCCTGCCCCGGGGGCTGTTTGCCGGGCTCACTGCGGACCTCAACCTCATCGCCAGCGCTCCGCACCTTCTGCCCCACTGGCTGGAGATGCCCGAAGGGCACCGCATGGTGGGACCGGTCTACGCCCAGCTTCCCGGAGAGGTTCCCGACATCGTGTCCGACCTGGCCTCCGGCCCCAAGCCCCTGGTGTACTTCGCAGTGGGCTCATCGGGGAACCGTGACCTCGTCCTCGACGTGCTCAAGGGCCTGGGACAGGCAGACTGCCAGGTGCTGGCGCCGGTGCGCTCCCACCTCCACCAGGAGGACCTGGAGGTGCTCCCCTCAACGTCCATGTCACCGACTGGATCCCGGCGCATCAGCTGGGCGATGTCGTGGACCTGGCCATCACCCACGGCGGGGAGGGAACGGTGCAGACCAGCTGCGTGCAAGGGTGGCCCTTCATCGGGATCCCGCTGCAGCTCGAGCAGCGTTTCAACGTCCAGCGCTGTGCGGCCTTCGGCTCGGCCCGGCTCGTGTCCCAGAAGGAGGCTCGCAGGGCCGACTGGGCAGCGCTAGTGCGCGAGGCCCTGGCAGACGATCGCATGCGCTCACGTGCCCGGCACATGGCTGAGCTCATGAAGGGGCTGGATGGTCCGGGCCAAGCGGCCGAGGCGATCTGCAAGCTGCTCTGAGTTGCTGCAGCGCTGCGGCTGGGGTTCTGCCGACCTGTGTCCTAAGCCTGTGCCCGGGCGCTGGCGTAGAGGCAGACGGCTGCGGCGGCCGCGACGTTGAGCGACTCAGCCTTGCCGTAGATGGGAATGGACACGACGGCGTCGGCGCGGCTCAGCGCCTCGGAGGGCAGTCCGTGGGCCTCATTGCCGAGCAGCCAGGCGCTGGGCGCCTCCAGGAGGGACTCGGCCTCGAAGAGGTCGAAGTCCCCGCGCCCGTCAGCCGCCAGAACGGTGAGCCCGGCCTCGTGGAGGGCGGCGACGGCGTCGTCCAGGGCCACCCCGGTGACGACGGGCAGGTGGAAGAGGCTTCCGGCGGTGGAGCGCACGACCTTCGGAGCGGTGGGATCCACGCTGCCCCGCACGAGGACGACGGCGTCGGCTCCAGCGGCGTCGGCCGCCCGGATGATGGTGCCGGCGTTTCCGGGGTCCTGGGCCTGGGTGAGGACGGCGACCAGCCTGGCCCCGTCCAGGGCGGTGGCGAGCGCCTCGGGCCGGTGACCTCCGCAGCGGCAACGACGGCGAGAACGCCCTGGGCATCGGGTACTCATGGCGTCCATGACCTGCTCGCTGGCGACGTGGACGTAGCGCTCGGCCGCGACGACCTCGTGCCCAGATCTCGCCGTGACGCTCGACGGCGGCCTCGGTGAGGTAGACATCGAGCACACGCTCAGGGTATGGCGGATGGCCTCAGCGCACGCCCTGGGGGCCTTCGACGAGAAGCGGCGGTGCTTGGTTCGCGCGTTGCGGCGGGACAGGCCGGCACACGGGAGATACGGGCCGAGGCCGGGTTGCTCAGCACCTCGTGACCGGCTGCCGGCCCCTCACTGACGGTGCGGCGCCGCGGCCCGCAGGGCAGCAGGCCTCTCGGCAGTGTCATCGAGAAGTTCGTCAGGGTCTGCGGAGGCGGTATGGCTCATGCGGTAAGCCTACGTGAGCGGCTGATCAGAACGCCGAGTCCTCGCCACAAACCGGTACGGATTCTGTGACGAGGACTCGGTGAAGATGTATCAGTGGGGCCCGACACCCGGCTGCACTGATGGATTCAGGCCTTGGCTGCGTTGACGTCCTCGGGGAGGGCCTTGCGGGCGACCTCCACCAGGGGCCTTGAAGCCCTCGGGCTCGTTGACGGCCAGCTCGGCGAGCATGCGGCGGTCGACCTCCACGCCGGCCAGGCCAGAGCCCTGGATGAAGCGGTTGTAGGTCAGGCCCTCGGCGCGGGCGGCAGCGTTGATGCGCTGGATCCACAGGCGACGGAAGTCGCCCTTGCGGGCGCGACGGTCGCGGAACGCGTAGACGCCGGAGTGGGTGACCTGCTCCTTGGCCTTGCGGTAGAGGCGCGAGCGCTGGCCGCGGTAGCCCGAGGCCTTCTCGAGAACGGAACGACGCTTCTTCTGGGCGTTAACAGCCCGCTTCACACGTGCCATGGTGAGACTCCTTGGTGGGTTGGGCGGTCAGCGACCGAGCAGCTTCTTGACCTGGCGGACGTCGGCCGGGGCGACCGGCTGGTCCTGGGACAGCTTGCGCTTGCGGCGGGAGGACTTGACCTCCAGCAGGGTGGCGCTTGTTGGCCTGCTCGCGCATGAGCTTGCCGCTGCCGGTGACCCGGAAGCGCTTCTTGGCACCAGGTGCGTCTTGTTCTTCGGCATGGGTAATTTCCTCTTCTCGGTCCCTGGAAGACGGGTAGTCGCCGGGACTGCGGACCCCGCTCACGGTGGCGAGGGGGTGGGTCGATGGTGTCAGGTGAGTGTCGAGAGCGCCGTCGGGCGCTCTCAGGCGTTCTCGCCGGCAGGCTCCCCGGCTGAGGCCCTGGCGCCCTTGGGCGCCCGCCCGCGTGCTTCTCAGCACGACGGGCGGCACAGGCCTCCTCACGGCGGCGGCGCTGGTCGGACTTGACCTCGGCCTTCTTACGGACCGGGGCCAGGACCATGACCATGTTGCGGCCGTCCTGGCGGGGTGGGACTCGATGGTGCCCAGCTCGGCCATCTCCTCAGCCAGGCCCTGGAGGAGCCTGATCCCGAGTTCGGGCCGGGACTGCTCACGGCCACGGAAGCGGACGATGCGCTTGACCTTGTCCCCGCCCTTGAGGAATCGCTCGACGTGGCCGCGCTTGGTGGCGTAGTCGTGCTCATCGATCTTGGGGCGGAACTGGATCTCCTTGAGCTGGGTGTTTGCCTGGTTGCGTCGCGCGTCGCGCGCCTTCATGGCCGACTCGTACTTGAACTTGCCGTAGTCCATGAGCTTGCACACCGGAGGGCGAGCGTCGGGGGCCACCTCGACCAGGTCGAGATCGGCCTCCTCAGCCAGACGCAGGGCGTCCTCCACACGGACGACGCCGACCTGCTCGCCGCTGGGGCCGACGAGACGCACTTCGGGAACGCGGATCCGTTCGTTGATACGGGGCTCGCTGATGTCGGTTCCTCACTCTGAGTCACGGATGGTTTGCGGAACGAGGAGGCCCCCGTCCCTGCCGCGCAGGTCGGAGGCCTCATGACGAGCACGATTCCCTCACGACCGCGGCCGAGAGGTGACCGTGATGGGCTCACAGCCCTTGCATGAACCCGATTCCCGAAAAGGAACCCAGGTGGGATCGCTCCGCTTGCGCACCGGGGCGAACCCCGGTTGGTCAGTGAGGGAATGCTACCAGGGGCGCCGGTGTGTTTCCCAGGCACCTTCAACAGCCCTGACGTGAGTCCTCCCACGTATACAGGCGAATCAGGGGCGTCAGGAGGACCATCGGTTCGTCCTGATGCCCCACAGGATGACGGCGGCGCCGGCGACCGCCTGGATCCCGAGCACCGTGGTCGTCGGAACCGCGATGGCGCTGGCGACAAGTGCTGTGGCCAGCGCTCCCACGAGCACCGCGTCGAGGCCTTCTGTGAGCATCTGCACCAGGCCCGGCGGCAACGATCCCACGGGCGAGTTGACGAGCCCGGCGGCGAAGTCGGGCATCCTCCGGTACCCGGAGCGCAGCGCCGCCCCGCCCAGGCCCAGCCGCTCAAGAGGGGCCAAGGCGGCTACGACGCCGAGCTCCTCCCAAGCCGCCGCGGCACCGAGAACCGCCATGACGGGCGCCAGACTCAGCAGGGACCACACGCTCATGAGGGCGGCCGGCACGAGCAGGTGCCCCACCCGGACCACCCAGGGCGGCGCAGGCCAGGAAGCGTCAGGACCTTCGTCGAACCAGGCCTGACGGGCCGGCTCGGCAACGGCCAGGGTCGCGATCCAGCCACCACCGAGGTAGGCGAAGGCGCGCAGAGGGCCGCCTGCAGACTCGGTCATCAGAGGCATCACGGCGACGGTCAGGCCTGCCCCCAGCTGAAGCAGGCGACGGGGTTGGCGGCGCATCAGGATCCAGTCCGCCTGCGCCACGCAGACAATCACCCGCAAGGGACCGGGCAAGGAGGATGCGAATCGGGCCAGCCGGAGCGGGACGTCGCCTTCGGGCCGAGAAGGCGCTGGGGAGAGCAACCGCCCCATGGCCCTGGTGTCCAGGGACAGCAGTGAGACGTGGGCACCGAACGATCGAGCGACGACGTCGAGGAGTGCGGCGTCGTGCACCTGCCCCAGACAGAGTCTCGCCTGCCTCCACCGCAGCACGGTGGTGACGACCAGCCCTACGGCCAGTGCGGCTACCAGCGTTTCCCAGCACTGAGTGCGGGAAGGGAGGATCGTGCCTACCGGGCATGCCACGATCCCGGACAGGATCAGCAGGCGACGCAGAGACGCGACGCCGTGGTCATGGACCTGCGCCTTGATGAGCTCGGAGAGCACCAGAGACACACCGGCCGCGAGCAGGGCCGGCCATGCGACGGCGGCGACCCAACCGCCTCCGGCCGCCAGCGCCGGGAGCACCCCCAGGACCGCGCCCGCAGTGGCCGCGATGAGGTACTCGAGTCGTGCCACCGGCACCAGGAGCAAGCTCGGTCCCCGGGCATCGGCAACCACCAGGCGGCCTCATGGGGGCGCAGGAAGAGGGGACCGAGGCGACCGAGTGGACCGAGTCCCAGAGCGAGGAGCAGCATCGTCAGAGCCAGCACCAGCCAACCCGGGTCGAGGCTGAAGGTCTCCAGGCCGGCCGCCGCCCCAGCCCCTCCGGAGACGAGGGCCGAGCAGTGACCAGCGGGCGCAGGTGAGGGGGCCAGGATCGTCCCGATGACGGCGAGCGTCAGGAGCACGGGAATAGATGTCGCCCACGAGCGCCCACATGCCGCGGCGGTGCCTGCGGGTGCGTCTGCTGGTCCATCGCCGCAGCTCGGCTCCGTCGGGGAAGGTCGCTGCCTCCGCCGGGTTCAGGCCGGCCGACACCCCGAAGAGCTCGCAAGCCTCACCGGAGCCCCTCCTCGATCGCGCGAACTCCGTCGTCCACACTCAGCATCGTGGTGTCGCGCCCCACGAGGAGGACGTGGGTGGCGGACTCCTCCACGATCTCCGGATCGTGGGGAGACCATGAGCACCGCCCCGCCGGTTTCCCGTTCCTCGACGAGACGGTCGGCGAGAAGCAGCCGGGTGACCCGATCAGACGCTGCTCGGGCTCATCGAGGACGAGGAGCCTGCGAGGACCGCGCCAGGACCGACGCCAGCGCCAGACGGCGTCGCTGCCCCGAGACAGCTCTTCTGGCAGGCGCCCCGCCAGCCGGGCTGAGCTCAGGTCCTCCAGCGGGTCGCCGACCACCTCATCGACGTCGGCCACCCCGTGGCCCGAAAGCACACCAGACGCAGATGCTCGGCGACGGTCAGCGTGGGGAAGAAGGACTCCTGGCCCAGATCGGTGGCAACAGCGGCGCGCTGGGGAGCCCGATCGAGGGTCCGGGAACGCGACCGAGCACCCGCACCTCGCCGTCCAGCGGGTGCAGCAGCCCGCAGCAGGTGCGTAGAATGGTCGACTTCCCGCTCCATTGACACCGACCAGCGCCAGGACCTGGCCGGCAAGCAGGTCAAAGGTCGCCGGAGCGCAGACCGGCTCATCACTGTATCCGACACTAAGATCGCGGGCGCTCACCAGGGTCGAGGGCGTGCCTCCGGGCGTTCGGGGTCAGTGGTCGGGCCCCTGGCTCCGGAGGTGTCATCCACCACGTGATCGGCGGAATCCAGCCGGTTCCCGAGCGTTGGCACCCGGTCAGGCTGATGCGAGGACGCGGCATTCAACATAGTGGTCATCGGCACTATTCCAACACACGTTTTTTCGGTGGCCTGGTCAAATCAGATGCCTTACGCTCCGACGTCATGGAATGGAACAGCGTGAGGGCCTCGGATGCGCACGGCGAGTCCGACAACGATTCTGCCCCCTCCCGTCAGGCGAGTACTGACTGGAGCACCACGAGGGACCCTGGCCCCGGCCGGGTGATGGTCTCAACGCGGGATCTCGCCCAGGTCCGCGCAATCGCGAGGCCTCTGCCCGGATCGCGCAGAACAACGGCCGCGAGCAGGATGCCCAGGCTCTGCACGACGTCGTTGCGCGTTTCGACCAGGTGGCTGGTCCTATGGAGGACCACTACGGGCAGGTCGAGCAGTGGAGCGCCATGATCCTGGGGCGTTCCTGACGCTGCCGAGCATCAGCGCCAGCCGCAAGGCGACCCGGGTCAGGCCGGTAGCGGGCACAGCTCCACGGTGTCGATGAGGTCGCCCCAGGCCGGGTTGACCATGACGTGCTGGCAGCCCTCCAGGCTCCGGGCCACACCGGTGCGCCCCTCGGAGGAGTCGATGCGGATGAAGACTCGCAGCTCGGCTCCCTCGCCGGGGCGAGGCCACACCGTAACACCGTCGACCTCCTGGAGCTGGGCGCGCACCTCGGCCTGAACCGGCTCATTGCGCCACGACGGTACCCATTCCTCTCCCCCGGCCAGGGCCACGACAGCAGGGCGCGGCAAGCGCAGGTCCCGGCTGCCGGGGTCGAGCACCCACAGCTGGTCGGTGGACGGGCAGGCCACCTGGGCCCGCGCGCTCGGGCGAGACCGGCACGGGCCGTACATCACTGCGCCATCTGGACATGGCATCGGCGCTGGTGAACACCGGCAGGGCGATGTGCCCGTCGGGCAGGCTCACCGCCAGCGTCGCCGCGTCCTGACAGGCGTCGGCGGTGTGCACCTCGTGAGCCGGGAACCTGCGGTGCGTCGCCGCAACAGGCTCTGCGACAGGCTCACGGACTGCGGCTCGCTCTTCTCAAGTGGCCGGGAAGCGCGTGAGCGGCCACGGGGACGATCAGCCGGCCGCAACGAGGGCCGCCCACAGCCCATCGAGGTACTCGTGACGGGGCAGATCGGTAGGCTCGAGCGCCGCACCGACCTCCGGGCGGAGGGGTTCCGTCGTCGCCGGCGAAGGGAGGGCGCGGCGAGAAGACGCTCCAGCTTGGCTCCGGGCCGCGAGGCCGCCGCCACCTGGGCCGCCTCGGGGCACGATCTCGTACATCCTCGGGCCGGGGGCCCGCCGCCTGGTTGATCCGCAGACCTGCTCATAGCGCTCACCGTAGCGTGTCCGGGTGTAGGTGTGGGGTACTACCCAGTGCATGCCGGACCAATCACGCTTCCTCGAAGATAGCCTGTAATGGTGTTATCGCTCTACTCGTTGAAGTACTGGTACACCCGCCGGTTGGGGCTTCATCATCCAGACCTCGGTGTGCCGTGGCGTCTCCCCGACGTGTGGACTGCCGTCGGCGTCCTGGCCGCGGCACTGGGGTGCAGCGCACTGGTCATGGGGTGGTGGCCACTGGCATTCATCCTGCTGGCAGCCAGGCTCGGCGGCGCGAACCTGGACGGCGCCGTAGCTCGAGCGCGCGGCGTGTCTCGGCCCTTCGGCTTCGTCCTCAATGAGATCGGGGACCGGGTCTCCGACTTCCTCATCATGGCCGGCCTGGTGGGGCTCGCCCTACGCACCGGCTCCTCCCCCACCACGGTCTACCTGACCCTGATGGCCCTGGCAGCGGCGACGCTGCCGACCTTCACATCCCTGGCCGCTGCAGGGTGCGGGCGCCACCAGGCTCAACGGAGGGCCGTTCGGCAAGACCGAGCGGTGCCTGACAGCGGTCGTGGCGTCGGCCCTGCCCCAGTACCTGACGATCGTCGCCTGGGTCATCATCGTGGGCTCCGTGCTGACGGCCTGCCTTCGGCTGGCGCGCACTGCCAGGTGCTCGCCGGACGCACAGGTCCGGCCATGGCTGACGTCATGGCCCCACCGCCGCCGCTGGACATCACCCGTATCGGCCGCAGTGCTCCTGAGGACGAAGCCGCCCCAGGAACCCGGCCATGAGCACCAGGATCAGTGCCTGGGCAGGTCATGAGGCCGCCGGCGGAGTGATCGACTGGATCGTGGACGGCAACCGCACGTGGACCGTGACCGTTCCCGGGGTGGGCTGGGTCTTCACCGGTCGAGGCGTGTTCCTCGCGGCCACGGCCATAGTGATCCTTCTTCTGGCCGGCATCGGTGTCGCACTGTCCCGTAAGGCGGAGCTGCGCCGCCGCTGGACCACCTGGGCCGTCATCATCCCGGCGGTCGGCATCCCGATCTGGATCGGTCGGGGGACGACGGCGCTGCTCGCCGCCGCCCTCGGCCTCCAGGCGGTCCGCGAGCTCTCGCGGCTCACCCGGCTGCCCAAGGTGGAGACCAGCATGCTGGCAGCACTGGCGGTGGCCTATCCGCTGGCCACCTGGCTGCGCCCGGGCCTTATGGCGCTCGCCCCGCTCATGGTGCTCGTGTGCGCCGTGCCCGCGGTCCTGGCCGGCGACATCGACCATGGCCTGCGGCGGGCGACGGTGGCGGGCTTCTCCTCAATATGGATCCCCTGGTCCCTGGCGCACCTTGTGGTCCTGTGGCACGACGCCTTTCTCATCGCCTTCGCGGCCGCAGCCGCCGACGTAGCCGCATGGGCAGGCGGCACCTTCCTCCGCCCGATGACCTGGGCGCGGCGGCCGTTGTCCCCCTTGTCGCCGAATAAGACGCTCGGTGGACTGGTCGGCGCAGTCCTCGGGGCCGCGCTCATCCTCACCCTGCTGGGCCACATCACTCCCGGTCTGGTGATCGCCGTCGGTCTGGGCGGGGTCCTGGGGGATCTTCTGGAGTCCCTCGTCAAACGCACCGCCGGGGTCAAGGACGCCGGCGCCTGGCTGCCGGGCTTCGGAGGGCTCCTGGACCGTGTCGACTCCCTCCTCCTGGTTCTGCCGCTGGCCGCTGTCCTCGGGTGACCGCATGACGTCTTCTCCGCTGCTCCCGCTGTACCCACCATCTCCTCCACCCCTACCTCCTGTTCCGACGAACCCGGCTCCTCTCCTTCCATCATCCGCGCTTCCACAGAAAGACAGCTGACATGTCACCTCAGATGCCCTCCGTCCCAGCTCCGGCCGATATCGCCTCAGCCGGACGCCGTCTGCGATCGATCGTACGAACGCCCCAGAAGGTCACCTGGCGCGCGGTGCTGCGCCAACGCTTCTGGTCCACCGTCATCGCCCCGTTCGGGGCGTTCGGGTCGAGGTGAGTTCGAGGCCGACGGCCCCTACGTCGTCGTCGCCAACCACGGCTCGCACGCGGACACGATCGCCATGATGAGTGCCTCCCCCACCCTGATGCGGGTGGTGACGGTCGCTGCTCAGGACTACTGGTTCACCCGTCGCTCACGTCGCCTCGTGGCCAGGGGCCTGCTGGGCGCCTACCCGGTGCGACGTGACGGCGAGGGCGCCTACGAGGAGCTGCGGGGAACACTGGCCAACCGGGTTGCGGGTCCATGAGCATCCTCATCTTCCTGAAGGCAGCCGTTCCACGGATGGCGAGATGACTCGTTTTTCACTCAGGGAGCCGCCCGGCTCGCACGTGACTTCGGCATTCCCGTACTTCCGGTCGCGCTGGTGGGGACCCGCGAGATGATGCCCAGAAGGGTGGCCTACCCCACTACTCCCCGTCGAGGTCCGTGTGGGGAACCGATCGCCCCAGCGACGACGTGGAGGGCGTCAGCGAGCAGGGCGCGTGCGCAGATCGTGGAGATGCTCCAGCGTCCCCGCAGACCCGAGCCGGTCTCAGACGTCTTCACCGTACTGCGCACCGGGATGGAAGGTCGCCGAGGAGACGCCGTCATGTTCGTCTGGGGCATGGCCGAGGCCATCTCCTTCCCGATCATGGCGGAGATGAGCCAGGTGTGGCTGGGACTGCCCCATCCTGAGCGCATGTGGCGCCGCGCGGCGCTGGTCGTGGCGGGATCGGTCACCGGGGTGGCGATCACCCACCTGCTCACCCGGGCGGGCACCGCCCTGCCCGCACCGTGGACCACACCGGCGATGAGGACGGCCACCTCCGGCTACCTGAGCCAGGGCCCGTCCGGGTACTGGAAGCAGGCGGTCACCGGGATCCCGGTGAAGCTCTTCGCCGCCGAGTCCGGACGCCGCGACCTGCCTCTTCCCGCAGTCATCATCCACGCGGCCGGGGGCGAGCAGCCCGTATGGCTGCCTCCACTGCCATTATCAAGGCGCTGGGCGAAGCCGCTCGGGCCGATCACCCGTCAGCACTACGGCCCCTACCTGGCGGCCAGCGGCGTCGTCTTCACCATCGCGCTGCGTGGCGTCATCAGGCACTGGCAGCGCCCTGGACGCCGGTAGGACGGCTCCCACGCGGTTGCCACCGTCGGGCGGGCAATCAGGTGCGCACCGGCGACGGCTCGCGCAGTTCTCGTCACCGGCCACGGCGAGGTGCCTCCTGGAGAGTGAAGTTGCCGTTGTAGAGAGCCTTGCCGACGATGGCGCCCTTCCAGCCCCAGCGGAGCCAGACGTCGCAGAGCAACCAGGTCATCGAGGTGGGCGATGCCGCCCGAGGCGACCACCGGCGCCGCGGTACGCCGGCAGACGTCGGTGAGCAGCGTGGTGTTAGGGCCGCTCAGGGTGCCGTCGCGGGTGACGTCGGTGACGACGTAGCGTGCACAGCCGGCGGCGTTGAGTCGCTCGAGTGTCTCCCAGAGGTCACCGCCCTCCTTGGTCCAGCCGCGAGCAGCCAGAGTGGTCCCACGCACGTCGAGGCCGACGGCGATCCTGTCACCGTGCTCGGCAATGATCCTCTCGGTCCACGCGGGATCCTCCAGCGCCGCCGTGCCCAGGTTGACTCGGGCGGCGCCAGCGGCCAGGGCCCCAGCCAACGAGGCGTCATCCCGGATGCCTCCGGAGAGCTCCACCTTGATGCCGACCTCGCCGACGATGCGTGAGAGCAGCTCGTGGTTGGAGCCCCGCCCGAAGGCCGCATCGAGGTCCACCAGGTGGATCCACTCGGCCCCAGCGCGCACGCAGTCCCGAGCGGCGTCGACGGGGCTGCCGTAGTCCGTCTCCGAACCAACCTCTCCCTGAAGGAGCCGGACGGCCTTGCCATCGGCGACGTCGACAGCGGGAAGTAGGGTGAGCATGAGTTTCTCCTGCGTGGTCGTGGGACGGCTCGGACTGGTTCAGAGAGCTTCAGAGGGTTGTCATCCAGTTGCGCAGGAGCTGGGCCCCGCATCACCGGACTTCTCGGGGATGGAACTGCGTGGCGCACAGGGGCACCGTTCTCGACGGCGGCGATGAAGTCCTGCCCGTGAGTCGCCCAGGGTGGCCTGGGGTAGCCGGGTAGGGGCCGGGGCCGAGCAGCTCGGCGGGGTCCTGGGTGGCAGCGTAGGAGTGGACGAAGTAGAAACGCTCGTCGGCGACGCCGTCCGAACAACACGAGTCCTGCGGCGGACGGACCTGGCTCCACCCCATGTGGGGGACGACGTCGGCATGCAACCTGGTCACGGCTCCGGGCCACTGGCCCAGGCCCTCCTCCGCGGTTCCGTGCTCCTCGGAGCGCTCGAACATGACCTGCATGCCCACGCAGATCCCCAGGACCGGGCGCCCGCCGGCCAGGCGCTGCTCAATGAGGCGAGGAGCATCGACTGCCCGCAGCTGGTCCATCACCGCACCGAAGGCCCCGACACCGGGGACAACCAGTCCGTCGGCCTCAGTGACCTCGTGGGGGTCACTGGTCAGAGTCACCTGGGCGCCAACACGCTCCAGAGCGCGTACCGCCGAACGGACATTGCCGGATCCGTAGGACAGGACGGTGACGCGTGACGCTTGCATGTGACATACCCTACCCTTCCGATATATCGTTCTGGGTCGTCGCCACACCTGAAACAACCACTGACATGCACGGATCTGCCGCTGACAACGTTCGCACGACAGTTCCAGCAGCCTCGGGAACGCTTCAACCGGTCTTCGACACTCGATCAGCGGACCCGTTGACGCAAGCATCTGGCGGATGGCCCTGCGCGTACCGCCGGTTTTCCTTTCACAAACCTCCAAGCATGGGCGAGGATTCATCCCTGTGAGCATGCAGTTCCCCTCGGCGAGGGCGCCCCATCTTGCACACGCCGCCGTCCGCTGCAGCCAGTCCTCTCGGCCCCTCCACCACAGGATCGCGCAGGTCCGGCAGCTGGAGCACAGCGCTGCGCCCTTCTCCGTACCCGGGGTGCGAATCACCTCGGTCCTGGGGCGCAGGGGCTTCGCCACGGTCTACGCCGGCGTGCAGGGACTCCCTGGAACGTCCCGGTCGCCGTCAAGGTCGACTCCCGTCCCTCTGGACGATCCGCGCAACGAGCGGCGGTTCATGCGCGAGGTGCAGGCGGCCTCACGGATCTCAGGGGCATCCCACGTCGTCTCGCTGGTCGACACCGGAAGCTGCCCGATCTGCGCCCCTACCTGGTCATGGAGCTGTGCGCGGGCGGCAGTCTGTACGACCTCGTCTCGCGGGGCTCGACACCCGCCTCTGACGCCGTGGCGCTGGTGAGCGGCGGCCTCGGCGCTGGGGCGGCTCACGCCGCCGGCGTCATGCACCGGGACGTCAAGCCCGCCAATATCCTTCTGGACTCCTACGGCTCGCCGCGGCTGTCGGACTTCGGCATCGCCTCCGTCCAGCGCGAGGGACAGGACCCCACCGTCACCCTGGGTGCCTCACTCCCGACTTCGCCGCGCCGGAGGCCTTCATGCTGACTAGCCCCGGGCCAGAGGGGGACGTGTGGTCCATGGGGGCCGTCCTCTTCGCTCTGCTGACGGGACGAGGGCCCCAAGACGCGGCCCCGACGGCGTGCAGCGCAGCCTGCCAGAGATCGTCCGCTCCCTCGATGAACCCCCTCGAACCTCAACGACCCGAACGTTCCCGAGCTCCTGCTCCCAGCTACTGAGCAAAGCCATGGCGCGCTGATCCGCAGGGACCGTTACCGCAACGGCACCGAGCTCACCGATGCCCTGGGGACGGGTTCGGGAGCAGCTCGGGAACCGGCAACCTGGCTGTCGGCGGTCCGGTGACCTCACTTGCAGCTGGTCGAGGCAGGATTGGCGCCCCTGCCTGCGCACAGCGCCTCGGCCCACTCGGCCGCCTCGGCGAGCTAACGGCCCGGGTAGTGCGCCCAGTCCCTCCAGCGGGTACCTTGCCAGTGCCTCCAGCGCACTGTCGGGCCATCGGCCGCTCAGCCCGCTCAGCGCAGTCCGCGCCCTCAGCGGTCTCCGGTCAGCTGGGACGCTACGAGCAGTCACCGATGCCGGAGTCATCACCGGACTCCTTGAGCGCTTCCCTGAGCGGGTCCGCGGCAGCGGACGCCGGCCGGTCCCATCAGGCTCACCACCCGCGAGCGACGTCGGATCGGGACTGCGTGCCGGGACCGTGGGAACGGTTGTCGGCCTCGCCGTCGGCCTGGCTGCCGGCTGGATGGCGGGAGCCTGGCTGGCTCCGGCTGTGTCACGGCCAGGGCGGGTCCTCGGCCCGCAGAATCAGCATCCGCATCGGCTCAGTCGCCGTCGGGTCAGGACACCGCCTCGACTCCGCCTCACCCGGTCGGCACCTGCCTGGCCGGTACCACCTCCATCTCAGGACAGACCACGGCCAGAAAGGTGGCCTGCAACGAACCTCACTCCTGGGAGGTCTACCAGGTGGGGACCCTGGCGGAGAGCACCTCGGGCTCCAGCGACGACGACCTGGCCTCCGACCCCAACGTGCAGGCCGCCTGTACGTCAGCAGGCCGCCCAAGCAGTACGGGGCGGCGAATCCGAGCACGTCGGTGCTGGGACCCGGCGAAGCCGGATGGAGTGCCGGGAAACGGGGCTTCTCGTGCATCGCCTCGGACCTGAAGGGCGGACAGCGCACGAGCTCGTACGCCGGCTAGAAGGCGCGGGCCGTGCACACGGCAGCGATGCTGTTCACGGGGCTGTCGTTACTGCGGAGGGCGGCGCAGTCCCCGCCCGAACCAGCGCATCGCCCGGGGCGCCTTGATCTCCGAGGACCTCACGGCGCCGGGGACGTCGTCGGCGTCGATGGCGCCCAGGAGCACGTCCTCGACGACCTGGTCCATGGAGGCCAGGAGGAGCCCTGCCGAGGCTTCCTCCCCGGGCTGGCCGTTGGTGAAGTGGCGGGCGGTGATCGTCCCGGACAGTCGGACTCGATACCGACGTCGGTGGCCAGGTCGGCGGTCGCGAGGACCGCGCCGGCTCGTGACAGGCGGGAGAGCTGGGCGGCCAGCTCGGCGGCCTCCGCGGGTTCGGAGTCGGATCCGCCCGAGGAGCTCGGCCACGTCCCAGTCCGAGTGGGCCGAGACGAACCGCTTGACCGCGAAGGCTCCGCTGGAGGAGGGCACCACGGTGCAGTCGAGGTCCCATGAGCGAGCACATACCGGCCAGGCCGTCGGCCCGGTTCAGCGGTGTCATGACGACCGCGACCTTGACCGCCCTGGGGAGCCTGGTCGTCGGACTGACCGGAGGCGTAGGAGCTCAGGGAGTCGGCCGCGGCGGCGATCTGCGCCTCCTGGGCGTCGGTGAGCCGGGAGGGAGCCGTCGGCGGGCCTCCGCTCTGGGCCCTGTCCCCGCTCCTGTTCGAGGGGTGGTAGGTGTTGTGAGGGGACGTCGTCAGGGACTCGACTCCCTGCAGGGCTGCGCTCTCCCTGACCGGTCGCCGACGAGTCGAGGGCCTCGGGACTCGGGCCTCCTGGACCCGCCTCGCTGCGGGGCCTTCAGGAGCCTCGAGGTCGTCGACCGCTCGAGAGGGTCGTCAGGGATCTCGACGTCGTCCATGAGGGCGGCGAACTCGGCGTCCAGGTCGCGCTGGCCGTCCTGGTCGTCGCGGTCATCGGGCCGGGGGTCTGGTCCATTACAGGCTTCCCTTCGTGGACGGAATGGTCTCAACCCGGGGGTCGTCCTCCACGGCGGCGCGCAGGGCGCGGGCCAGGGCCTTGAACTCGGCCTCGGCGATGTGGTGGGGGTCGCGCCCGGACAGGACGCGCACGTGCAGGCAGATGCCGGCGTGGTAGGCGATGGCCTCCAGGACGTGACGCACCATCGAGCCGGTGAAGTGCCCACCGATGAGGTGGTGCACGAAGGCCTCGGACTCGCCCTCGTGCACCAGGTAGGGCCGTCCGGAGATGTCGACGACGACGTGGGCCAGGGCCTCGTCCAGAGGGACGCTGGCCTCGCCAAAGCGGCGGATGCCGCGCTTGTCCCCAGCGCGACACGCAGGGCCTCGCCGATACAGATAGCGGTGTCCTCCACGGTGTGGTGCACGTCGATCTCGGTGTCACCGGTGGCGCGCACCGTCATATCGATGAGGGAGTGACGCCCCAGGGCGGTGAGCATGTGGTCGTAGAAGGGAACGGTGGTGGAGACGTCGGACTGACCGGTGCCGTCAAGGTTGATCTCGACGACGACACTGGACTCGCTCGTGGCTCGCTCGATGCGCGCGGTGCGGCTCATGTGCTTCCTCAGCATCGTGTGTCGTGCTTTTCAGCGGTACTGGTTCTCTAGGTATCTCAACCGGTAGCAACCCTACCGGTCCTCAGGCTCCGTCCGCTGCCAGCGTCACTCGTCATCTGCCGATGGCCGCGGCCAGGGCGCCGCGCAGCCGCTCCATCTCCTCAGGGCGTGCCGATGCTGGCCCGCAGGAAGCCCTCAGGGACCGACGACGCGGATGAGGACCCCGGCGTCGAGCAGGGCCTGCCAAACGGCCTGGCGGTCGGGAAACGGGCCGAACAGGACGAAGTTGGCGTCCGACTCGTGCACGGTCAGTCCCTGACCTCGCAGCCAGGTCACCAGGGCGTCGCGCTCATCGCGCAGGGGAGGCGACCTGGGCCATGAGCTCATCACGGTGGGACAGGGCGGCCAGGGCGGCGGCCTGGGTGACGGCGGAGAGGTGATAGGGCAGGCGCACGACGCGCAGGGCGTCCACCAGGGCGCGGTCGGCGGCCAAGTAACCCAGGCGCAGGCCCGGCGGCTCCCGAAGGCCTTGGACATGGTGCGGGTGACGGCCAGGTGCGGGTTGGCCGGCCCCAGCAGCTCCAGGGCGCTGGGCACGCCCGGGACAGCGGAACTCGGCGTAGGGCCTCGTCGATGACGACGACGCAGTCGACTGGCCCGGGCCGGTGAGCCGATCTCGGCTCCGAGCATGGGGCCGTGGCCGCGGGCCGCCTCAAGGATCCGGCTGATGTCCTCCAGCGGCAGGGGCCGTTCCCGGTCGGGGTTGTTGGGGCTGGCCAGGATGATGACGGCCGGCCGCAGCTCGTTGATCGCACTCACCGCGGCGTCGACGTCGAGCGTGAAGTCCTCACGGCGCGGGCGTGTGACGTAGTCGGTCAGGGTGTCGCGGGCGTACTCGGGGTACATCGAGTACGTGGGGGTGAAGGTCAGGCAGGTGCGCCCGGGGCCGCCGAGGCCTGGAGCACGTGGAGCATGACCTCGTTGGAGCCGTTGGCCGCCCAGATCTGCTCGGGGGTCAGGGTGCGACGCCGGACTCGGCCTCGAGATGAGTCCGCGAGCGCCTCCCGCAGCCGGGGAAGTCGCGCTCCGGGTAGCGGTTGAGGCCCTGGGCGGCCCGGGCCACGGCGGTGGCGATCGACTCGATGACCGCGGCCGAGGGGCGGGTGGGGGTTCTCGTTGACGTTCAGCCGCACGGGGACGTCGATCTCCAGGGGCCCCGTAGGGGGCCCTCGCCCTCAGGTCCGGTCTCAGGGGCAGGGTTCGCGCTCACGTCAGGAGTCTACGGCTCGGGTCTCCTGCAGCGGACGGGGATCCCGCAGCAGGATGGGGCACCACTAGGAGGCGAGTGCCATGTCGCTGCGACGTGTCAGTGGGGCTCGCTGGTCAGCATGATCTCCTGGAAGTCGAGGCGGTTCAGGGCGTGCTCCAGGGAGTCTGCCGAGTACAGGCCCTCGTCACCGGCGTCCAGGAGGGCCTCGCGCTGAGCGCGGATCATGTCCAGGGCGCGCTCTCGCATCGGGGCGAGCTCGTCGTGCCGCCAGGTGGGGTCGGTCCAGGCCTTGGGCGACGGCGGCCGGGGAGAGGACGATGTCGCTGCCCTCTCGTCGCAGCAGGCACGTGCTGCTCGAGGCGTGGGCTGGGGTTCTCGCGATCTGAGTCTCAGCGCTCGAGGGCGTCGCGGGCTCTGCGCCCCGCCTCGGTGGCAGGGTCAGGCGGGCTCATCGGGGCCGGTCGCCTCGGCGTGCGGTGAGGGGACGGGCTATGCCGGAACGCCTGTGGCACCGGTGGTCGACGACGTCGTGGGACGCTGCGGCTGGGAGCTCGCGGCCGTCGGTGACGGCGTCACGGGCAGCGTTGACCAGCAGCGAGATGACGGCGGCCTTCTCCTCCTCGTCGGCGGGGTCCGGCCATCGCGGGCCTGACGATACGTACCAGTGCGGGCAGTGTCAGTCCTTGGATCGTCAGCGAGCCGGCTGCCACCAGCATGGCCACCAGGAGGAGGAAGGTGCGGTGCGGCGCCGTGGTCGGCAGGGTCTGGGCCGCGGCCAGGGGTGATGGCGCCGCGCATGCCCGCCCAGACGATGACGGCGCCCTCGCGTGAGCGCAGGGGCTCGGCCGCGAAGTAGTCCAGGTCAGCGCCCCGGCGTCGGACTCGGCTGGAGATGCGGCGTGCACGTCGGGCGATGCTCTCGTGGCTGGGCTCTCGCCGAAGCTTACGGTGGACCTGGGCGAAACGGCGGCGGTCCCAGGGGACCTGAGGCATCTCGGCCTCGCCGCGCACAATGGCGGAGCAGCGGTTCTGGAACTGGTGGATGGCCTCCTCGTTCTCCTCCCAGTGGATCGCCCACCGCGCGGTCCGGTGGCTGAGGAGCTTGAGCATCGGCGCAACGACGAGGGCCCGGATGACGACGGTCAGCGCCCCGGCGACGACAGCGACCGCGATGGCCCGGCAGAACGCCGAGATCCGAGGGCGTCCACCTTCTCGACGATGCCGAAGAACTCCAGCCCCATGACCAGGAAGATGAGTCCTTCCAGGGTGAGCTCGACGGTGTGCCAGTTGGTGCGTGAGGCCACGCGGTGGGCCGGCGGAAGCATCCGCGGGCCACGGTGACCGGTGATGAGTCCGGCGACGACAGCGGCCACCAGGCCCGAGCCGTGCATGTGCTCGGCCGGGATCGCCGCGAGGAAGGGGACGGTGAAGGACACGACCGTGTCCACGGTGGGGTCGGTGATGTGGGAGCGCACCCGCAGACTCACCTCGCCGACGAGCCAGCCCACCCCAGGGCCACGAGGACCGCCAGGGCGAAGCCGCCCAGCACGCCGCCGACGCTGACACCGCCCGGACGTGGCCGCGGAGACGGCCGAGGACAGGACCACCAGGGGCGGTGGCGTCGTTGAGCAGCCCCTCCCCCTCCAGGACGGTGATGATGCGCTGAGAGACTCCCAGCCGGCGGGCGATGGAGATGGCCACGGCGTCGGTGGGGCTGAGGATCGCCCCCATGGCGATCGCCCAGGCCAGGGAGAGCCCAGGAACCAGGAGGGTGAGGAACACTCCGATGCCCGCCGCGGACAGGGCCACCAGCAGGATCGCCAGGACCGCCACCGGGGCCAGCTCGCGACGGAAGTTGATGGTGGAGATGCTCACCGCCGTCGAGAACAGCAGCAGGGGGAAGGACTCCTTCCAGAACCACCTGGGGGTCCAGCTCGACCGCCGGGATGAAGGGCAGGAAACCGACCACAGTGCCGCCCACCAGAAGGATCAGCGCCGGGGCGACACCAATACGGTCACTGAGCTGGGAGGCCGCTGCGATGGCCAGGGTGCCCAGCACGGCGATGATGAGGAGGTCCATGGGCCAAGGGTAACCAAGGCGTCACCGGCTCGATCATCCGCGCTACCGTGGGTCCCTGTGACGATCACAGGCCCTGGGGGACCCTGAGCGTACTCTGACGCATTCTGATCTGCTCGACTCGCCCGTGCGTGAGCGCGCCGAGGCCGTCCTGCGCGAGCTCGTGGGCCGCAGCGAGGCGCACGGCTGCGCGAGGACCAGTGGCGGGCGATCGAGGCGCTTGTCGTCGACCGCCGCCGGGCCCTGGTGGTCCAGCGCACGGGCTGGGGGCAAAAGTCGGCCGTGTACTTCGTGGCGACGGTGCTGCTGCGTGAGGGCTGGGGGGGCTGGCGACCTGGCGCGCCCCGACCCTGCCCCGAGGCACGGACCGGTCCGGAGCGTCGGGGCGAGCGTCATCATCTCGCCGCTGCTGGCCCTCATGCGCGACCAGGTCGCCGCTGCCGAGCGTGCCGGGATCCGGGCCGTGACCATGAACTCGGCCAATGTCACCCAGTGGGAGGAGATCGAGGCCCGGGTGCGTGCCGGTGAGGTGGATGTCCTGCTGGTCTCCCCGAGCGCCTCAACAACCCGGTCTTCCGCGACGAGGTCCTGCCGCACCTGGCCGACAACGCCGGACTGGTGGTGATTGATGAGGCCCATTGCATCTCGGACTGGGGACATGACTTCCGCCCGGACTACCGGCGCATCCGTACCCTGCTGGCCGAGCCTGCCGCCGCGTACCCCGGTCCTGGCGACCACGGCGACCGCGAACGCCCGGGTCAGCGCCGACGTCGCCGAGCAGCTGGGGGCGTCCCTGGCGCCGGGCCGGGGCTGGCCGACTCACAGGGTCCTGGTGCTGCGCGGCGCCCTGGAGCGCGACTCCCTCCACCTGGGGGTCAGGGTCCCTGCCGGATGCCGCCACCCGCCTGGCCTGGTTGGCCGCCTACCTGCGGCGCGTGCCCGGCAGCGGCATCGTCTACTGCCTGACTGTCTCGGCGACGCTGGAGGTTGCCGAGTACCTGCGCACCGCGGGTGTGGAGGTAGCCGCCTACACGGGGCAGACCGACGCCGCCGAGCGTGAGCGCCTCGAGGAGGATCTCAAGGCCAACCGGGTCAGGGCGCTGGTGGCCACCTCCGCCCTGGGGATGGGCTTCGACAAAGCCGGACCTGGCGCTTCGTGGTGCACGTGGGGGCACCGTCCTCACCGGTGAGCTACTACCAGCAGGTGGGGCGCGCCGGTCGCGGCGTGGAGCGGGCCGAGGTGGTCCTGCTGCCGGGGGACGAGGACCGGGCGATCTGGGAGTGGTTCGGCTCCCAGGGCTTCCCTCCCGAGGACCAGGTTCGTGAGGTCCTGGCCGGGCTGGACAAGCAGCGGGAGGCCGAGGGGCAGGGGCCGATGTCGACGGCGGCGCTGGAGACGGTGACCTCGTTGCGGCGCACCCGGCTGGAGTCCATGCTCAAGGTCCTTGACGTCGACGGCGCCGTGCGCCGGGTTCGTGGTGGCTGGGAGTCCACCGGCCGGCCCTGGTCCTATGACACTGAGCGCTACGCGCGAGTCGACGCCGCGCGTCGGACCGAGCAGGAGGCGATGGTCGCCTACGAGCGGCTCGGCGCCGCTCCTGCCTCTGCGAGGATGCGGTCCCCCCTGCCGGATGGCCTTCTGAGGTCGGCGCTCGATGATCCCACCTCGAGCCGGGATGGCGCTGCGGAGCCTGCGACCTGTGCGGGAGGCCTGGATCTGCCCGACGCCCCCGATGAGGAGCAGGTCGGTGCCGCTCGTCAGGCGCTCAGGACGCGCGGGGGTCGAGCTGCGAGCGCGCCGCCAGTGGCCCACCGGGATGGAGCGTCTGGGGACTGAGCCGCCTCAAGGGTCGTATCGGCGCCGAGCAGGCAGGCGGCGACCGGGTCTGGCCGTGGGGTCGGCTGGACGGGCTCGGGGACCTCGACGGCGCTGCGTGAGCTGGTGGCCTCCGACGCCGACGGCGAGGTCCCGGTGCACCTCGAGGCCGCTGGTGCTCGAGAGCGGTGGACCGGCTCGGCGAGATCATCCGGTGACCGGAGGACACCGCCGGTGTCGACCGACAGGCCCTGAGCAAGCAGATCGCCGTCGTCATCGTGGACTCCCGCACCCGGCCCCGGGGCTGGTCCGCCAGCTGGGGCGCGCCGTGGCGCACGCGACTCGGCGCCAGGCCGCTGGGCGTCGTGGGTCTAGCTGGCCAGGATCCCGCCGCAGCACGATGTGGGCTCGGCGTTCCGCCTGGCGCAGGTGGCCCGCAGACCTGACGCTTCAGGAGTGGTCGGCGCAGGCGCTCGAGGAGCTGCGGGACTGCGTCGTGGTCCTGGTGGACGACTGGAGCGACTCCGGGCTGGACGCTCACGGTGGCGGCCTCCCTCTGCGCGAGGCGGGGGCGGCGGCGGTTCACCCTTCGTCCTGGCGCAGAGGTAGGCGGGCCGGGCGGGCGACCCTGCAGCGCCGCGCCCACCCGGCTCCCGGCGCTAGAACCCAGTGGATGCGGCGGCCAGCGCCGGAGCCACCTGGCCGCCGGGGGTTCCGACCTGGTCCTCAGGTAGTACCACCAGAAGGGGCGCCCCCCAGGCGTCGGATCGTCCCAGCGCCGCACCGGTGACGTGCTCGGCGACGGCGGTGCGGGCCACCGACAGGATCGGTGGCCGATCCGAACCACCAGGGGACCGGCGTTGAGGTCCTCACCCCCGTACCCCAGCTCGGTCACGGCGATCCGGGAGGCCGGGAAGGCGGCGTCCAGGGTGCTCAGGACCCGGTCGGCGGCTGTTCCCAGCGGGTGGAGCTGGGGGTAGACGGACAGTCCGACGACGTCGACCAGGTCCCTGATCGACTGGGGGATCTCCCTTTGGCGGCATAGCTGAACAGGGAGTAGGCGAGGTCCGCCTGTCCCGAGCTGGTAGTACAGGGTCAGTACCGTCGTGGCGCTGGTGCGCTCACGCACCGCCTTGGCCGCGCGCTGGGCCTTGGCCACCGGGCCGGTGCCCAGCCAGTCCCCTCCGATCTCGTTGCCGATCTCCCAGGCGTCCACACTGGGCAGAGCCTTGATGAGGGCATCGACCCGGGCGTCCCAGGCGGCGTCAGTCAGGGCGGCCACGTCGTGGGAGTCGCAGATCTGGGCCAGGGCCAGCCCGCCCTGCGCGTGCAGGGACTCCACCGTGGTGCGCCAGCCGGCCATCTCCTGGGCGTCCGCGGGGTCGCCGATCACCAGGCGGGCTGAGACCTTCCGCTTGCCGCCTCCCGGCCCGCTCGGGGCCAGAGCGGCGGCGATCTCAGCGGCCGTGGGCACTCGGGTGAAGGTCACCCCGATGATGACATCCTGCGGCGCCTGGGCCACCAGCGCCCGGTCCAGGGCGAGCTGGGCCCCGGAGGCCGCCTCCAGGGCCGAGACGGCCAGGCGGCCTCTGTCCGCCCAGGACTGTGCCGTGGTGCAGGCGTCCAGGGACTCCTGGGCGGAGGCCCGCAGCGTGCACCGCCTCCTCAGATCCCTTGAGACCCCTGCGCGGTGGCCTGCTGGTAGCGCTCGGCCTGCCGCTCGTGGAGGGTCCGGGCCGCCAGCTCCAGGAGGTCGTGCTCACCGGAGGCGGGCAGATCGGCCATGAGGGCCGAGTACCCGTGACTGGTGGGCCACGACATGGTCAGCGTGCAGGCACGCCCTGGTGGGCACATCGATGCCGATGGCTCCGCCCTCGTCCTGGTAGAGCGGCCCGACGGCGATGACCTCCAGGGTCTTGGCGTCCAGCAGGGCGTCGTCGTAGCCGGGCTCGCCCTTGCCGTTGGACTGGATGCGCCCGCAGCGCCTCGAGGTTGAGAGGCGTTGCCCTGAGCGTCAGTGACGTGGAGGCTCAGGTGAGTGGTCGCCCCGTCGCCCCATGGCCGGCGGGCGGTCACATGTCGCGTGACCACAGGAGGACACTGACGCTCCCAGAACCCCGGCGCCCAGGAGCGCCAGCGCCCTTCTGCGGTTTGTCTCAAGAGTCATGAAGTTATTATTCCTGTCTCTTGAGAGATCTTCCGACCGAACGGTTCCACGGTGGTGGGTCGCAGCCCCTGACTGCACAGCCGTTGCGCCCGTCGTCACTTCAGCTCCGAGGCCGTGACGAAGGTGTACCCCTCGGCCTTGATACCGGCGACGATCTTCTTCAGCTCGGGCAGCGGGTAGTAGGGGTGGAAGAAGAAGCTGGCGGTGGCGTGAGTGTTCACGAGGTTGAGCTTGGCCGCGTCGACGACCTCCTGGGCCAGGCGCGGCGGGTGCTGGTTGATCTCATTGGGCTCGAAGTTGCCCAGGTTCTCCGGGCAGGACGTGGGTCCCGTAGGGGTCGTTGACCGCGTAGGGGAAGAACTGCCCGTAGTAGTCGTGGGGACCGGCCTGGGTGTTGGTCAGGGTACCGGCGTAGAGGAGCTCGCGCTCATAGCGCACCGGGTACTGCTCGCCGATGCCGTAGTAGGCCTCACGGGTGGCCGAGTAGTGCGGGGTCTCGAAGATCTCCGGGTCGGCAGCCCGACCTCGCCGAAGATCTGGCGCCCCTGCTCCACACGCTCCGCGGCCCACGCCTGGGAGGTGCCCGGCAGGGCGCCTCCGATCTGCACGTAGGACTTGTCCTCGCAGTCGACGGCAGGGGCCTTGGTGTCGTTCGTGGCCGAGCACCACGAGCGGATGAACTCGAAGTCGTCGGCGGACACGGCGTTGTAGGGGTTGTCCAGGGTGCCGAACTGGTGGGTGGTGCCGTGCTGGACGATCGTTCCGCCCTTGCTCACCGCGTCCTGGAGGACGGCCACCAGCTCAGGGGGAGTCCTCGAGGGTCAGCTCCTTGGGCGTCCCGTTGTTCTCCGTGCCCTTGGGGTCGATGTACTTGGGCACCACCGCCATCTGGAAGGGCACGTTCTCGCTGTGGAGGTAGTCGACGATCGCCTGGAGCTCCTCGGGGTCGCTGTCCGGGGTGATGTCCTCCAGACGCACGGCGGCCTGGCGGTACTGCTCGGCGTTGGGCTGGAGGAAGTCCAGCAGGATGTCGGCGGCGGCGATGTACCGGTCCTGCTCACCCGAGGTAGGTCAGGGGGATCTCACCGATGAAGGTCAGTCCGGAGGAGCTGACCGCCCAGGGAAGGAGCTGGTGCCGGACTGGGCGACGGAGGCGCAGGCCGTGGCCGCGCCATCGGGCTTGGAGCACTCCGCACGTCCCAGGACCTTGACGTCCTGCTCGCGAGTGATGTGCGGGGCGATGATCCCACCGGTGTTGAGCTCGTTGCGCTTCAGGGAGGCGCCGTTGTAGCTGATCTTGGTGACCCGGTCGGTGGAGTCGATGTAGGAGGTGGCGGCGTCCCAGCCGTAGCGCTGGGTGAAGGCGGCGCGGTCGGCGTCGGTCTTGGCCAGCTGCCAGATGTTGAAGCCGGACCACATCACCGGGATGTTGCCGGTGAGGGCGTCGTCGATGAAGGCCCGCGGCAGGGGCTCGTCGTAGGTGGAGCCGACGTAGACCACGTTGGTGAAGCGGCCGGCCAGGCCCGCTACGTAGTCCTTGACCGGAAGGGTGGTCACGGTTCCCGAGTGGCTGGCCAGGGTGCCCATGCTCAGGGCGTAGTACTCCCCCAGCTTGGCGTAGTCACCGGTCGTGTCGAACAGGACCAGGGTCGAGGCCGGTCCCGCGTCCTGGTTGGAGAAGCTCACCGCACCGGCAGGGCACCTCGGGCGCATTCTGGGTTCGAGGTCACGGATCTGGACCTGTCCCCGCAGCGGGCGCAGGGCTTGTTCAGATCAACGTCGGCCTGCTTGTCACCCCTGAGGGGCAGCTCCTTCTTGGCCGCGGCGGCGGGCTCAGGGCGGAGCCGGAGCGGGTTCTTGGCCGGGGTCCGCGTCGTTGGCCTGTGCGCCGCCGGCCGGCTTGGCCGCGAGCGGCCCTGGGCCCGCGACCGGGGCCTGCGACGCCGGCGGCGGGCGTGGCCTGAGCAGGGGCCCGACGGAGGCGATGGAGCTGCCCAGGCACACCGCGATGGCGGCCAGTGCGCAGCGACGCCGTCGAGCGGACAGAAGGGTCGGGGAAATCATGAGACTCTCCTTGGAAGAGGTGGGAACCGGTTCAAACTCGGGAAGGGGGACACCGCGGCCGAACAGGGCTGCGGTGGCGGCCAGGATGCGCTTGCAGGCGTGTCCGTCGCCGTAGGGGTTGGCGGCCTGGGCCATGGCCGTGTAGGCCGCCTCGTCGGTCAGCAGGGTGGAGACCCTCTCGACGATGCGGTCCTCGTCGGTTCCGACCAGCTCGGCGACCCCGAAGGCGACCGCCTCGGGACGCTCGGTGTTGTCCCGCATGACCAGGACGGGCTTGGACAGCGCGGGGGCCTCCTCCTGGACGCCGCCGGAGTCGGTGAGGACGACGTCGGAGCGGTCGATGAGCGCGCAGAAGGCGCCGTACTCCAGCGGGTCGCACCAGATGACGTTGCCGTGGCCCTCGATCTGCGGCAGGAGGTCCTCGCGGACCTTGGGGTTGCGGTGAACCGGCAGCACGAAGAGCACCTCGGGGTGCTTCTCGGCCAGGCGCGCGACGGCGCGTCCGATGGCCCGCATCGGCTCGCCCCAGGACTCACGGCGGTGGGCGGTGACGAGCACGACTCGCCGGGAGGCGTCCTTCAGCGCTGCGGCCAGCTCCTCGTCCGGTGGCGGGACCCGGCGGTCGACGGCGACCAGGAGCGCGTCGATGACCGTGTTGCCCGTGACGCTGACGGTCTGCGGGTCGGTGCTCTCGCGCAGCAGGTTGTCCCGGCTGGTGGTGGTGGGACACAGGTGCAGGGCTGGTCACCTGGCTGATGAGCCGCCGGTTGGCCTCCTCGGGGAAGGGCGAGGAGATGTCGCCGGTGCGCAGGCCGGCCTCGACGTGGAGGACCGGGATCTCGTGGTAGAAGGCCGCGAGCGCGGCGGCGAAGGCGGAGGTGGTGTCGCCCTGGACCACGACGGCGTCGGGCCGATGGGCCTCGATCGCCCGCCCCACCCCTTGCAGAGGAGCGGTTGGTGATCTGGGTGAGGGTCTGTCCCCGGCGAGTGGATGTCGAGGTCGTCGTCGGGCACGATGCCGAAGAACTCGTGGACCTGGTCGAGCATCTCGCGGTGCTGTCCGGTGACGACGACGATCGGGGTTGAAAGCGCTCGTCGTCGCGCATGGCGGCCACCAGGGGGCGAGCTTGATCGCCTCCGGGCGGGTGCCGTAGACGAGCATGACCCGCAGGGGGCCGCCCGTTTGGGCGTGGGAGTCTGTTGTCATGGGTTCTCCTGCTCAGGTGTGTCGGGAGACGAGGGGCGGAGTGATGCGCTGGCCGGATGGCCGGCTGGGGGTCGAGGGCCTCACTCGTCCTCGGTGATCGGGGTGAAGGTGACGTCGGAGTCCTCGCAGTAGGCCGCCACGGCACCGGACCGGTAGGGGGACTGCTGGTCGGTCACGGTTCCCGAGCTCCTGTCCCGTCCACGGTGATGGTGAAGGTGACCGTCGCCGGGGTTGGTGGTGTCGATCGTGACGGTGACGTCGTGGCTCGTCCCGGGCGGGTAGACGGGCGTGTTGCCGGAGGACAGGAATCGCTGGGCGCCCTCGTAGGCGGTGTCCTGCTTGGAGACCTCCCAGCCGTTGGGCTTGAGGGCCAGGGCGTAGAAGTGGTTGTTGTCGGAGTAGTTCCACAGGAGCCAGGCGACCTCCCATGCGTTGGGGCTGCCGTCCTCGCGCAGCTGCCTGACGGTGGTCATCCTGGTGTGGATCGTCTGCACATTTCCTGCCCCGATCTCGACCGTGGTGGACTTGGCCAGTCCTGCGTGGGTCTTGTCCTGGGAGTCGGCCGAGGTCGGCTTGAGACGCAGCAGGCCGTCGGAGCACGAGGCCTCGCCGTAGCCGTCGAAGATGATCTCCCACTGCGAGCACTTCTGGGCATCGGTCTCTCTGGCGTGGCAGTACACGGTGATTCCTAGAATCAGTGCCAGGACGCAGCCCACCAGTAGTGCGCGGCGCAAGATCCTGCCGTGACGGGATCCGTCGAGGGCTCCTGCGTGCTGAGGCGCGTTGGTGGCTGTCATCTCATCTCCTCGTTGGTCAGGTTGCTGGCTGCACGGTGGTGTCGGCTCCCGATGATGGCGGTGTGGGTTCAGTGAGGGGCAGGGCCGGGACGGCGGGCGCTGCGCCCTGGGGGGCCGCGAGGGGAACCACCCCTCGACAGGCCTGCTGCGTCGGGCGCTGGCTGTCCGGAACCGGTGAGCCCTGGCATGCCGACCCGCTGGGGACCGGCGGCTGCGGCGGCGTGGGGAGGGCTGCACAGCCTGAGCCGGCTCCGCCTCTCGAGCGGTCTTGGCCCACCCGGTGCGCCCGGTCAGCTCCCGGGCCACGGCTCGCCAGCCGTAGAGGCTGGGAAGGAGCCCGTAGAGGACGAACAGGTGGGCGTAGGCCCACGGCCTTGATCAGGCTCAGTCCCTCGCGGCGCTCGATGCGCCAGTAGATCCAGGCGTAGATGAGCGCCGGCCCGAAGGCGATGACGTAGGCCCCCACCAGCCACATCCATGACTGCTCCCACCTCAGGACCGCGGCCACGCCGGCGGTCACCATGGTGATGAGGAAGGACAGGGTCAGCAGCGAGCCGGTCAGGAGCAGGTAGGGCGTGAGGATCTGCCAGAGCGTGTCGGCGCGTCCCAGCCCCTGCTGCTCCCGGGCGACCGACCGCAGGAGGTGGAGCGCCTGCAGGTTTCCCTGGAACCAGCGGGTGCGTTGACGCATCAGACGACGCATGTTTGTCACACCCTGCTGGTGGACTGATGCCGAGGGCCAGAACTCGTTGGCCCAGCTGGTGGCGTTGAGTCGGATCCCCAGGTCGAAGTCCTCGGTCAGGGACCTCGTCCAGGGCCTGGGGACCCCAGGGGCGTCGAGCTGCGCTGAGGCGGACGAACTGGGCGTTGCCGCCCATGCCGACGCTGCGCACTCGGCGACGTCCCCGCTGGAAGACCTCGGTGAAGATGACGAACTCCATGTCCTGCATGCGGGCGAGCAGGGGAACCGAACCGGTTGTTGATCCGCACCCCCATCTGTACGGCGCCGACCTCCTGCGGGGCGAAGGCCTTGCGGACCTCGCCGATGGCGTGGGGGTCGAGTCGGCCGTCGGCGTCCATGACGCCGACGACGACTCGGAGGAGGACACCGAGGTGCAGCGGGAGCGCACGATCGACAGCGCGTCGTTGAGCGCCTCCCCTTTCCCCAGACGGGCGCGGGGAGGACGGCGACGGACCACCTCGACGCGCTCGTCACCGGCCTGGGCGGCCACCTGGGCGGTGTCGTCGTCGGAGCCGTCGTCGATGACCATGATGCGCAGCCCGGGTCCGGGATCGAGGTGAGCCGCCTGACGCTGGCGCCCGATCACCTCCGCCTCGTTGAGGCAGGGGCATGAGGATGACGACGAGGAGCGGAGCGTCCGGGTGCGAGGGCCCACCATACCGCGGAGCTCCTCGGGAGGCGAGCAGCATGAAGAGCGTGTAGACGAGAGCGACTGCGATCATTCCCAGGGCTCCCCACCAACCGATGCGGTCGAGGATTCCCAGGGGGACTTGAGGGAATCCCAGATCCATGCGCATGAACGGGGTCGGCGTCATCATCACGCCCGCAGACTCATCATGCCGCTGCGCTGCTGGGCGTGACGCTCCGCCGGTGCGCCGCGAGGCGCGGGATCAGGCCGCGGGCCGCGCCGTGAGATGTTGGTCAGCAGGAAGAAGGCCAGGATGGTGACGAACACCAGTCCGGCGCAGTCGATGAGGAAGCGGGCGACGAGGGCGGGAGGGAAGCCTGCCGGGGCGACGTACCACACGACGAACAATCCGGTTCCCGGCGGCGAATGGGGAGTAGTGCATGAGGCCATCCATCTGGATCCAAGGGGTAGGGGCCGGCACCGACCGGCATCACCGGATGCAGCAAGCAGAGCCAGCCGGTACCAACGCCTCGGTGCGGCGTGCCCGGGGGTGACGGGATGTGGGAACTCAGCCCGTCGGGCACGGCACACCGTGCGTCATAACCAAATATAACAATAGAGTAACGCTACGCAACACTGTGTCAATCAACTATCCGATCAACCGGTTCTTAGAGGAAAGACTCAGAAGAGTCTCAAAATGGGCTGCGATTTCAACGATTGAAACATCAAGGAGGGAGGACCTCGACGATGGCCCCCCTCCTTGACGAACCGAGGAGAAGGTCACGAACGATCACAGATCTGATCTCAGACAGCCGGTTCAGCAGCTTTTTCACTGCCTCCGGGCACGGGCCGCCTCACCGTGGGCGGGCAGGTCCTCGCAGCCGCCAGGACCTCCAGCGCAGGTGTCATGGCCTCCAGGGCGCCGCGCTGTACTCGATGAGCTGGACCGGTTTGAGGGAAGGCCATGACGCTCAGACCCGGCGGCGAATCGGGCGGTCCCGCCGGTGGGCAGGACGTGGTTGGAGCCGGCCAGGTAGTCCCCCAGGGGCACCGGGCTGTAGGGACCCGACGAAGATGGCTCCGGCGTTGCGGATCCGACGGGCGACCTCGGGAGCATCAGTGGTGTGGATCTCCAGGTGCTCGGCGGCGTAGGCGTCGGCGACCTCGATGGCCTGCGTCGAGGTCGCGCACCAGGACGGTCCCCGACTGCGGACCGCTCAGGGCGGTCGATGCCCGGTCCTGGTGCCGGGTCGCGCTGAGCCTGCGCTCGAGCGCGGCGTCGACGGCGTCGGCCAGCTCCGGGGAGTCGGTGATGAGGACGCTGCCGGCGTTGGGATCATGCTCCGCCTGGGAGAGCAGGTCGGCGGCCACGTACTCGGGGTTGGCGCCCGGCGTCGGCCAGGACGGCGATCTCGGTGGGGCCGGCCTCGGCGTCGATGCCGACCGCTCCCATGACGGCGCGCTTGGCGGCGGCCACGTAGACGTTGCCAGGGACCGGTGATGACGTCAACCGGCTGGCACAGGACCTCTCCCCGGCGTCAGCACGGTCGGTGTCGTCCTGGGCGTCGGCGCCGTAAGCGAGCATCGCGATCGCCTGGGCAGCCGCCGACGGCGTAGACCTCGGTCAGTCCCAGCAGCGCGCAGGCCGCCAGGATCGTGGGGTGGGGCAGTCCACCGAACCCGGGCCTGGGGCGGGCTGGCCAGGGCGATCTGCTCGACGCCGGCGACCTGGGCGGCCACCGCGTTCATCACCACGCTGGAGGGGTAGACCGCCAGTCCCGCCGGGGAACGTAGAGCCCGACGCGTTCCACCGGGATCCAGCGCTGGGTGACGGTTCCGCCGGGAATCACCTCGGTGGTGCGCTCGGAGGGTACCTGGGCGGCGTGCCCGGCACGGTTGTGGGCGATGGACAGCTCCAGGGCCTCGCGCACCGCCGGGTCCAGGTCGCTGAGCGCCTGGGCGATGGCCTGAGCGGGAACTCGAAGGTGGGTGGGGCGGACGCCGTCGAAGCGCTCGGCGGCGTCGCGCAGAGCGGCCGCGCCTCGGGAGCGGACGTCCTCGATCAGGGGGGCCACCGCGGCCTGGGCGGTGGTCACGTCGAGGGCGGCCCGGGGAGGAGCCTGTGCCAGGCTGGCGGGCGGAGAGTCGGGTGCTGCGCAGATCAGTGCGGGTGAGCATGCCCGTCAAGCCTACCGGCCGCGCGCGAGCTGCCTGGGCGCCCGAGTGAGTGCGCGCGAACGTTGTGCCGGCCGCGACGCGCAGGGGCGGCCTGGGAGAGCGGCCCTCTCCCAGGCCGCCCCTGCGCCTCTGGTCGCTTCAGAGGCTCACAGGGACTTGCGCACGGCGCGGGCGGCACCGACGAGGCTGGTCAGGCTCGCCTCGGTCTCGGCGTAGGCGCGGGTCTTGAGACCGCAGTCGGGGTTGACCCAGACCTTCTCCGCCCCCAGGGCGTCAACGGCCCGCTGGAGCAGGTCGGTGCACTCGGCCTGGCTGGGAACGCGCGGGGAGTGGATGTCCCACACTCCTGGTCCGAGCTGACGCTCGAAGCCGTGCTCGGCCACAGCAGGCAGGATGTCCATGCGCGAGCGGGAGGCCTCGATGGAGGTGACGTCGGCGTCGAGGGTGGTCGACCGCGTCGATGACGACGTCGAACTCGGAGTAGCACAGGTGGGTGTGGACCTGGGTGGCGGGGGCCGCCCCTCCGGTGGCCAGGCGGAAGGAGCCGACGGACCACTCCAGGTAGGCGGGGCGGTCGGCGCGCCGCAGCGGCAGGGTCTCGCGGATGGCGGGCTCGTCGACCTGGATGACGCCGATGCCCGGCGGCCTCGAGGTCCGCCACCTCCGCACGCAGGGCCAGGCCCAGCTGGTCGGCGACCTGGGCGCGCGGGATGTCGTCGCGCACGAAGGACCAGGCCATGATCGTCACCGGGCCGGTGAGCATGCCCTTGAGGGGCTTGTCGGTCAGGGACTGGGCGTAGGCCGACCAGGCCACCGTCATGGGCTCGGGGACGGGACGACGTCGCCCCACAGGATGGAGGGGCGGGTGCAGCGCGATCCGTAGGACTGGACCCAGCCGTGCTCCGTGGTCACGAAGCCGTCGAGCAGCTCGGCGAAGTACTGGACCATGTCGTTGCGCTCGGCCTCGCCGTGCACCAGGACGTCCAGGCCGAGGCGCTCCTGGAGGGCGACGACGCTGGCGATCTCGGCGCGCATGGCGGTGTCGTAGGCGGCGTCATCGATCTCGCCCTTGCGCCAGGCGGCCCGGGCCTTACGGATCTCGGCGGTCTGCGGGAAGGAGCCGATGGTGGTGGTGGGAAGCTCGGGAAGGCCGAGGCGCTCGTCCTGGGCCGCCTTGCGCTCGGCGTAGGGGGCGCGGGTGCGGTCGCCCTCGGTGACGGCGTCGACGGCGGCGCGCACCTCGTCGCGGTGCACACCCGGGTGGGCGGCGCGCTGGTTGCGCAGGTCGGTGTCCTGGGCGAGCTCGGCGGCAACGGCCTCGCGGCCCTGGGCCAGTCCCTTGGCCAGGGTGATGACCTCGCCGACCTTCTGGTCGGCGAAGGCGAGCCAGGAGCGGATCTGCGGGTCGATGGCGGTCTCGCGCTCGACGTCGTGCGGCACGTGCTGCAGGGGAGGTGGACGTGGCCACGGTGATGGGGGTGCCCTCGGGCAGGGCGCTCGCGCAGCTGCTCGAGCGTGTCCAGCGCCGCATCCAGGTCGGTGCGCCAGATGTTGCGTCCTGAGACGACGCCGGCGACGACGGCCTTGTCCTCCAGGGCGGCCAGGTCGCCGGCCTCGGGCAGGGAGCCGGCCACGAGGTCGAGGCCCACCGCCTCGATCGGGGCCTGTCCGAGCACGGGCAGGGCGTCACCCAGGGAGCCCGTAGGTTCCGGCCACGAGGATCTGGGGACGCTCCACGATGGCGCCCAGCCAGGTGTAGGGCGTCGCGCACGGCATCGAGGACACGCCGGCGATCGACGTTCCAGGAGTCGGAGACCAGGGCGGGCTCGTCGAGCTGGACCCAGGTGGCACCGGCCTCGTGCAGGTCCATGAGCAGGTGACCGTAGGCGTGCAGGACGTCGCCGAGCCGGTCCAGGGGGTGGAAGCCCTCAGCCGCCTCGTCGGAGGGCTTGGCCATCAGCAGGTAGCTGACCGGTCCCACGACGACGGGGCGCACCTCCGCCCCGGTCGTCCCTGGCCTCGCGGACCTGGGTCGGCGATGGCGGTGTCGACGTAGTCGATGGGGGTGGAGGCGTCGATCTCGGGGAACCAGGTAGTGGTAGTTGGAGTCGAGCCACTTGGTCATCTCCAGGGGCCGGGACGGGCGCCCTCACCGCGGGCCAGCGTGAAGTAGCCCTCGATGTCCAGGGGCACCGTCGGCGTCCAGCAGGTCACGGAAACGGGCGGGCGCGGCCCCCAGGGTGGCGGTGACCTGGAGGACCTGGTCGTAGAGGGTGAAGTCCGCGGGGCACCGACGCGGGCTGGAGTCAGCCCCAGGTCCGCCAGGCGCGAGCGGGTCGCCCCGCGCAGCTCGGAAGCGGCGTGCCGCAGCTCGTCGACGCTCAGGTTCCCCTTCCAGAAGGACTCCACGGCGCGTTTGAGCTCGCGGTCCCTGCCGATGCGGGGGTAGCCCAGGATGGTGGCCCCCGGCAGAGGGGGCCGAGGGGACCTGCGACTCGGTCACGGCGATCTCCGCCGGTGAGGCGGGTGGTGGCCGACTCAGGGGTGGCGCTCATGCGTTCTCCTTGGTGATGGTGGTGTGGGGCTGGACGGGGTGGCGGGACGAGGCTGCTGCGCCCGGGAGCGCCGCAGCGCAGGGAAGGAGGGGCCACGACCGGGGGTGGCCTGGAGGTAGCCCGCGATCGACGGCGTCACGCACCTCCCGGTCAGGGGCGGCTCCCGGCCAGGATGCCACCCAGACGCAGGTGGCTGATGACATCGAGGGCCGGGCCGGGTCCGGTTGAAGGTGTACAGGTGCAGTCCCGGGCGCCCCGGCGCGCAGCAGCGCCGTGGCCAGGTCGAGTGTCGCGCCGATGCCGCGCTCCACGAGGGTGGCGCCGCTGGCCGATCCCAGCGAGGATCGCAGAGCGTCAGGCACCCCTGACACCGGTGAGTGCCTCGAGGCGGGTGAGCCGGCGCAGGTCGGTCAGAGGAATGACCCCGGGAAGGATCGGGATGCTCACGCCCGCGTAGGAGGCCGCGTTGGTCAGCGCCACGTAGTCGGCCGGGTCGTAGAAGACCTGGGTGATGGCCAGGTCGGCTCCCGGCGGCCTGCTTGGCGGCCAGGACCTCGATGGCCTCGATGTGGTCGTTCGTGGCCGGGTAGGCGGCCACGGCGATCGTGACGTGGCGCCTGCCGTCGCCGAAGAAGTCGGCCTCGACCTCCCGGATGACCCGAACGAGGGTCATCGGCGTGGCGCAGCTCCCCGGCGACGTCGTCGGCCCGGGTACCAGCAGGGAGGGTCACCGCGCAGCGCCAGGAAGCGCCGCACCCCCATGCGCAGGAAGCGGGTGACGATGTCGACGGCCTCCTGCTTGCAGTATCCGATGCAGGTCAGGTGGGCCATGAGGGGGATGGTGCTGGACTCCAGCACGTGGGCGAGCACCCCCTCGGACGGGTTGGTCTCCTCCTGGACCACGCGCACGCGAGGGCGCGACGTCACCCGGCCCCGCTGCCGCTCGAAGGACTCCGCTCACGCTCCTTCGCACTGGGCTCCCTGGGACGGGCTCGGAGACGAAGGTGGGGACGGTAGGTCACTGAGACGAAGTCGGGGCCGGTGGCCAGGGAGCCTGTCGATTCGCCCCCAGGTGGCCGAGGCGGCCCTGCCCGGGACGCGGGGGAAGAGCTCCAGGCTGACGGTGGGCAGTGACCGCCTCGCTCCATGCTCACCACTGCCGGGCATCGCCACCGCCTCCCGACCCGGCGGTGGGCCTCAGTGGGCTCGTTGTCTCGCACGTCGTCTCCATCGATCCTGGCTGAAGCACCCGCGCACCGGGTTGCTGCGGCGTCATCGAACCAGGTCTCTCGGCCGCTCTGGATGGTCGAGCGTATCAAACCACGACTGTTTCTCCCGACCCTCGCCTGCGTCCCAGATAGCGAGAACTGCTCCTGCTCAGTCGCCGGTCCGACTCCCATCCCATCTCGCCCAGCAGGCGGCCCGCTCTGGCGGGGCCCAGCCCTCAGTCCCCGGGTGCCGACCTCACCGGTGGCGGCCGAGACCACCAGGGAGGCCAGGCTCGGGCTCGCCCCGAGCAGCGCAGTCGTGGCTGATCATGGAGAGCAACGGCCCCATATGACGCGGCAGCACGCTCCGTCCGATCGATTCGCTGAGCTCTCCGTAGGTGATGACCTCACGGTGCTGAGCGATATCGAGCAGGACGGAACGTGCTGCAACAGTGGACTGGGCCAGCCTCGGGGAGAGCCGGTACATCCTCTCCCCCACTGGGAATCGGTCACCGATGGTGATGGCGAGCGGCTGAGACACAGTGCGATGATCCCGGATGTCCGGGGCTCCTCACAAGATCATGCCGCCGAGCCTCACCCCGAGGCCGGCTCGGATCAGCTGGCCATACGACGACGCACCAGGATGAAGCCGCCTCCTATGGCGATGGCGGCCACCGCCAGCACGATGGCGGTCATGCTGGCGCCGGTCAGCGGAAGCTGGCCACCGCCGGCAGCCGCTGCGGCAGCAGCGCCCTTGCCCTGACCGGCCTCAGCGTTGGCACCGGGCTTGACGACGCTGGAGTTCTTCTGGCCGGCACCCGCCTTGGAGCTGGAGGGGCTGGCGCTCTGGGCGCCCTGACCGGCAGTGCCGGCTAGCACCGTCACGTCCCCGGCGGTGGAGCCGTTGCTGTTCGGGGAGACAGCGGTGGAGGGCTGGTTGCCGCCTGCCCGCCGTTACCCGCCGGCTCGTTGTCGGCACTACCACCGTTGTTGCCGCCGTCGTTGCCGCCATTGTCATGGCGTTGCCGCCGTTGTTGCCACCGTTGTCGGCGGGGGTGTCGCCGGCACCGGGAACGGCGCCACCGCCCCAGGCGACGTTGACCAGTGCACCGCGGTCCACGGCGACGTTGGCATTGACGCCGAGGGTCTTGGCGATGTCCTCAGGGCAGGGGCGTGGCCGGTGCCGGAGGCGGGGCTTCCCTCCTTGAGGTGGAAGTCCGAGGTCTTGTCCATCGGGTTGGCCGACTCCTTGACGAAGAACGGGTTGTTCTCCGGGGAGCCGTGCAGGTCCAGACCGTTGGACTCCTTACCGGCGGCCTTCACGTTCGAGCTGGCCGTGAAGTCGGAGAGCTTCTCGGCGTTGACCGACTGGGTCTTGCGGTCCGCGCCCCAGTTCCACAGGACCGTGGTCGACAGGGTCTGGGGGTTCTCGTGGCGGTAGTAGGCGTCGTAGTCGATGGTGGAGACCATCTCGTTGGCGTAGACCGCGCCGGAGCCGTCCTGGTTGGCCCCACCGAGGACCTGGACCATGGCCGAGTAGCGCCACGGGTCCCCGGGCATGGGGGTGGTCTGCTCGGAGGAGAAGATGTTGTTCATCACCGTGGTGTTGGTGGTGTCCCAGCTCAGTCCGTGCTCGGCGCTCCACTTCTGCACCTGGGTGCACACGCCCTGGGCGTTGCGGGCGTTGCAGCCGTCGGACCGGGTGTCCTCCTGGACCCACAGGCTGGTGAGCGCGTGGGAGACGGTGTTGTTCCACACGCGGGTGTCATTGGACCCGGAGACGTGGATGCCGATACCGGCTCCCGGCCACGATGTTGGAGGCGATGAGGGTTGTTGGAGGAGACCTCGTTGAAGATCGCCACCGGGACGTTGACGAAGTAGTTGCCAACGACCTCGGAGTCCATCACACCCTCGTCGAACCAGACGCCCGCGCCACGGTTCTGGTCATAGGCCGTGGGGTCGGAGATGTCCACGCCGGTGGCCGAGTAGTCCACGGTGTTGTTGGCGAAGCGGATGTTCTTGGAGTGGGTGATCTTGGTGTCGGCCAGGGTGCAGTAGGCACCGCAGTCCTTCGTGATGAAGCCGGAGGTGTTGTTGTTCCTCCACAGGTTGTTCTCCACCTTGGCGCCGCTGGAGTCGTTGATGCCGAAGGCGTTGGAGCCGTTGTTCTCAAACAGGTTGTTCGAGACGACCGCGTTGGTCGAGTCAATGACCTGCAGCGCGCCGGCCGTCGAGGAGTAGCGGAAGGTGGAGTTCTCGATGCGAGGGGCACCGTGAGCGGCCACGATCATTCCACCGCCGGAGATCGTACCGATCTCAGGGTCCTGGTAGTCCCAGCGCTGGACCGCGGAGTACTTCTCCACCGTCAGTCCGGACAAGGCGATGTTGTCAGCGTTGAAGGACAGGGCGCGGGAGTGCTGGACCACCTCGACCTGGTGCTGGCTGGGGTCGACACCGACGACGTAGGAGGTGCCCCGGTGCGGCTTGACGTTGTAGCCGGCCTGGTTGTTGTTCGGGTTCTTCAGGGTGACCGGGTCGGGGTCCTCCACGTAGAAGGTGGACTCGGTGACCTCGGCGCGGCTGAGCACCTGGGTCAGAGGCTTGCCGTCGACGAACACCTGCTCGGGGTGTGCCGCGATCCCCTCCTTGGCGGGGTCGGCGTTGATGGTGCAGACCGTGCAGAAGCGGACCATGTCGTTGCCCGTGGACCACTTTCCGTCACCACCGGCGCTCCAGTTGGTGGGAACCTCGGCACCGGTGAGGACCGGCTTGGCACCCTCGGCCGCCTTGATGGTCACGCCCTTGTCCACAGCGAGCTCACCCTCACGGTAGGTGCCGTTGGCCAGCTCGATGGTGTCTCCGTCGCCGGCCTTCTTCAGGGCGGCTCCAATGGTCTGGAAGGGGCTTGGCAGCGGATCCGTCTCCCGCGTCCGAGCCTCCCTCGGCCGAGACATGAATGGTGTTGCCGTCCGCAGCAGCGGCTTCTGGCGCATGAGTCACGGCCAGAACAGGCGCCGACAGCGATAGAGCGAGTATCGCCATCTGGGCGACGATTCGACGCTTCATGGTGTCTCCGTCTCCGTAGTGTTATCAGAACGCCGTTACCCTACCGTGATAAATTTCTGTTTGGCATCCGTTATATCCGCATACTTCTGAGAGACGCTTCTCTCACCCACAGCGACCGTCACAGACCACCTTTCCTAGGGTGCTACCTGGCCCGACGTGCGCAACTCACGTCCTTTCTGCAAGGATCAACCCTATGACGCATGTAACATCCCAGCGGGCATCCCGGTACCCGGTCGTCTCAGTGGCTGGAAGCATCAGGCTCGGACAGTTCCTCAAGCTGGCTGGCCTGGTGGAGGACGGTGCGCAGGCACGCATCGCCATCCAGTCCGGCGACGTCACGGTCAACGGCGCCACGTGAGACGCGTCGCGGGCACCATCTCTCCGACGGCGACGTGGTCGTCGTCGATCACCCCGCCGGCCAGGTCGGGCGCCGTCGTCGAGCAGCTGGGGCCCGAGGGACTGAGCCCCGGACCCCAGTACCATGAGCGATCGACGACCTAGCCGTCCTGCCCCTGATCGGATCCGTCGGTCAGCTCATCAGCGCGCGTCGACGTCGCGGACATCCCGGTTCCCGCCGTCCTCGCCGTGCATACCGCCCTCGCTGTCCCTCGCTGTCGGTGGTCGACGACAGCGTGGTGTGCAGCTCGATGGTCTCAACCTCATGCGGCTCGCTGGCGGTCGTGACCGCAGTGGTCACCGAGTCGACCAGGACCTGGTTGGCCAGTGAGTGCCGCAGCAGCATGGGGTCGTTGTTGAGGTCCTTGTAGAGCGAGACGCACAGCAGAAGCATGACGAAGACGAAGGGCAGCGCCGAGACGATCGTGATGTCCCTCAGGCCTGTGAGCACCTCCGCAGGGTCATCTCCTCCGGCGAGCAGCATGGCTGAGGCCACACCGCCGGTGGCCACGCCCCAGAAGACGACCGTGAAACGGCTCGGCTCGATCGCACCCTTCTCCGAGAGCCCTCCCATGACGATGGAGGCGGAGTCGGCACCGGTGACGAAGAAGATCGCCACCAGGACGACTGCCAGCACCATGAGCACGATGAGGACCGCCCTGTGCACCGGCATGGCGTTGATCAGGTCGAACAGGATGGTGTCGAAGTTCACGTCGGGCGTGCCGTCGGCCTTGAGATGGACGAGGGCGTCCGCCGTCCTGCCAGCGCGCTCGGCCCGCTCCTGAAGGCCGATGGCACCGCCGCCGAAGATGGCGAACCAGATGAGGGAGACGACCGAGGGGACGAACATGACCCCGGTGACGAACTGCCGGATGGTGCGGCCGCGCGAGATGCGGGCGATGAACATGCCCACGAAAGGGCGTCCAGGAGATCCACCAGGCCCAGTAGAAGATCGTCCAGGAGGACAGCCACTCGGACATGTCCTGATTCCCGACGGCCGCCGTGCGCGAGGCCATGGCGGGCAGCTCGTCGATGAAGTCACCGATCGCCGAGGGAATGATGTTGAGGATGAACAGGGTGGGGCCGCCGACGAAGACGATGATCGCCAGAAGCACCGCCAGCACCATGTTGATGTTCGACAGCCACTGGATGCCCTTCTCGATACCGGAGATGGCGGAGGCGACGAAGCAGGCGGTCAGGATCGCGATGATGCCGACCATCATCGCGGGGGTGGACTTTGTCGACGAGATTGGTCGACACCATGCCTCCACCGATCTGCAGGGCCCCCAGTCCCAGGGAGCAGGCGGATCCGAACAGGGTTGCGACGATCGCCAGAATGTTGATGATGCGTCCACCGACCCCGTCGATGGCCTGACGCCCGAACAAGGAGGTGAACATCGCGGAGAAGAGCTGGGAGCGTCCCAGGCGGTAGGTTCCGTAGGCCATTCCGAGCCCTACCAGGGCATACATCGCCCACGGGTAGATGGTCCAGTGGAACAGCGCGGTGCCCATCGCCGTGCTGGCGGCCTTGGCCGTCTGAGGATCGACGGTGTCCGGCGGGGGCGACATGTAGAAGTAGAGCGGCTCACCGACTCCATAAAAAATCAGGCCGATCCCCATTCCGGTGGCGAACATCATGGAGACCCACGAGCCGGTGGAGTACTCGGGCTCCTCGGCGTCCCCGCCCAAGGGGATCTTGCCGAACCGGGAGGCCGCGACGAAGATGACGAAGACGACGAAGAGGGTCGAGGACAGGACGAACAGCCAGCCGAAGTTGCTGATCGTTCCCCCAGGGCCCACTTGGAGACTCGCCCCAGCCCGTGCGGATCGACGAAGCCCCACACCACGAACGCGATGGTCGCGGTCGCGGCGACGCCGAAGACCACCTTGTCCATTCCCTCACCGATGTCGTGAGGCTGGCGGGAGACCGATCGTCTCAGGCGCTCGAGCAGGTGACGCTGCCGCCGTTTCACCGTTGCCGGGGAGGTCTGGAAGGCCGGCGTGGCGGCTACGCCGTGCCCTGAGGGAGTCTTCCCCTGTCTGCTCTGTCTGCGGGATGCTGTCCCGCTCCTCTTGCTGCGTCATCGTTGGAGGGTTCAGATCCTCGTCACTCATCAAATAACCTCGTAGACAATACAGTCACTCGACTGCTTGCGGACATCACGAGACGTATCAAGATGCAGGCAGAGGGCGCCACCTGAGAGCGAGCCTTGACAGAGTCGCACGACCGGGAGAATATAGCCCCAAAGATCCCCGCTCCACCTTCCCTGGGAGCAGGGCCTGAACTCATCGGACCTGCCGCTATGCCCGCTATTGATCAGGGACACGGCGCGATCACGAGCACGACGTCGCAACGACGCCCGACAGCCGGCTGCGTGAGTTCGGGACTGCATCAGGGGCGATGCACCGCATGCCGCTGCATGGTCACTGCCGGAGACGGTGACGCGCAGTCAGTGGCGCAGGCAGCCCCGGTCCCGAGCAGCGCCTTGATGTCGGAGTAGAAGGCGGGAGGCCTCCACCCGCAGCGAGGGCGTCCAGCTGGGTGCGCACCTCGCGCCCCGGGCTGGTGAGCGTCAGACGCACCGTGGATCCTCCCGGGTGCTTGGTGAGCACGTCCTTGAACTGCTCCACCAGCGGCCCGGTGCACCGGTTGGTGGGCAGCGTGATGAGGACCGCCTCGTGGGCGGCGCTGGAGATGTCCGGAATCGTCATCTCCTGGGCGTACAGGGCGACCTGGCCGTCACGTCGGTTGAGACGGCCACGCACCGTCACCACCGTGTCCGGGGCCAGCATGGTGGAGACGGTCTGATAGGTCTGGGGGAAGAAGAGCACCTCGATGCTTCCGGCCAGGTCCTCGATCTGGGCGATGGCCCACAGGTTGCCCTGCTTGGTGGTCTTGCGGGTCAGTGAGGTGATGAGGCCGGCGATGGTGACCATGGCGCCGTCGGGCAGCTCGTCGTTCTCGTGGAGCTCGGAGATCTCCTTGTCCGCGAGCTTGCCGAGCAGTCCCTCCAGGCCCCATGAGGGGGTGATCGGAGACGTAGAGTCCCCAGCATGTCGCGCTCGTAGGCGAGCTTGTCCTTCTTGTCCCACTCCGGCAGGTTGGGAACGTCGGAGGAGAAGACCGGACCGTTACCGAAGGGCGAGTCGTCGGCGTCGTCGGGACCGCCCACGAGGGAGGCGAACAGGTCGAACTGGCCGGCGGCCTCGTTGCGCTTGACCCCGATGACCTCGTCGACGAAGTCCTCGTGACAGGCCTGCAGGGAGCGCCGGGTGTGTCCCAGGGAGTCGAAGGCGCCCGGCCTTGATGAGCGAGTCGATGGTGCGCTTGTTGCACACGACGGCGGGCACCTTGTCGAGGAAGTCCTCGAAGGAGGTGAACTCACCCTTCTCCTCCCTGGCGGCCACGATCGCGTCGACGACGTTGATTCCGACGTTGCGCACCGCGGACAGCCCGAAGCGCACGTCCTCGTCGACCGCGGAGAACTGCGCCCGCGAGGCGTTGACGTCCGGGGGCAGCACGGTGATGCCCATGTGGCGGCACTCCCCCAGGTAGACGGCCAGCTTGTCCTTGTTGTCCTTCTGGCTGGTGAGCAGGGCCGCCATGTACTCGGTGGGATAGTGCGCCTTGAGGTAGGGCCGTCCAGTAGGACACGACGCCCGTAGGCCGCCGAGTGGGCCTTGTTGAAGGCGTACTTGGCGAAGGGGACGACGACGTCCCACAGGGTCTTGACGCTCTCTTTGGAGAAACCGGCCTGGACCATGCCGGCCTCGAACTCGACGAACATCTTGGCCAGGATGTCCATCTTCTTCTTACCCATGGCCTTGCGCAGCGCGTCGGCCTTGCCCATGGAGAAGCCCGCCAGGTCGGTGGCGATCTTCATGACCTGCTCCTGGTACACGATGAGGCCGTGCGTGGTCCCCAGGATCGGGCTCGAGGGCCTCCTGAGCTCGGGGTGGATCGGAACGACCTCCTGCAGGCCGTTCTTGCGCAGCGCGTAGTTGGTGTGCGACTCCGCACCCATGGGGCCGGGCCGGTAGAGGGCGCCGACGGCGGAGATGTCCTCGAAGTTGTCGGGCTTCATCAGGCGCAGCAGCGTGCGCATCCCCCCGCCGTCGAGCTGGAAGACGCCCAGGGTCTCACCGCGTGAGAGCAGCTCGTAGGTGGCGCGGTCATCGAGCTCGACGTGGTCGATGTCCAGGGCCGGCTTGCCGTTGGCGACGATGTTCTCCAGGGCGTCGGAGATGACCGTGAGGTTGCGCAGTCCCAGGAAGTCCATCTTGAGCAGGCCCAGGTGCTCGCAGGTGGGGTAGTCGAACTGGGTGATGACGGCGCCGTCCTGCAGGCGCTGCATCATGGGGATGATGTCGGTCAGCGTGGCTGAGGACATGATGACGGCGCAGGCGTGGACGCCCCACTGACGGGTCATGCCCTCCAGCCCCTTGGCCAGCTCGACGATCTTCTGGGCGTCGGGGTCCTCGGCGTGGAGCTTGCGGAACTCCTCGGCCTCGCCGTAGCGCTCGTCGTCGGGGTTGAAGATGCCCTTGATGGAGATGTCCTTGCCCTGGACCGAGGGGGGCATGGCCTTGGTGAGCCGGTCGCCGACCGCGTAGGGGTAGCCCATGACGCGGCTGGAGTCCTTCAGGGACTGCTTGGCCTTGATGACGCCGTAGGTGACCACCTGGCTGATGCGGTCGGCGCCGTACTTCTCACGCACGTACTCGATGACCTCGTCGCGCCGGCGCTCGTCGAAGTCGACGTCGATATCGGGCATGGAGATGCGCTCAGGGTTGAGGAAGCGCTCGAAGATGAGTCCGTGCCGCAGCGGGTTGAGCTCGGTGATGCCCATGGCGTAGGCGACCATGGACCCGGCCCCGAGCCGCGTCCCGGGCCCGACACGGATGCCGTGGGCCTTGGCCCAGTTGATGTAGTCGGCCACGACGAGGAAGTAGCCGGGGAATCCCATCTGGGTGATGACGCTGATCTCGTACTCGGCCTGCTTGCGGCAGTCCTCAGGGATGTCGCCGTTGAACCGGCGGTCCATGCCGCGCCAGCACTCCTTGATGAACCAGGACTCATCGGTCTCCCCCTCGGGGACGGGGAAGGCCGGCATGAAGGAGGCCCCCTCGTCCACGGTGCGGAAGTGCACGTCGCACTGCTCGGCCACGAGCAGGGTGTTGTCGCAGGCCTGGGGCATCTCGGAGAAGAGGCGGCGCATCTCGGCGCCGGGGCGCAGGTAGTAGGTGTCGCCGTCGAACCTGAAGCGGTCGGGGTCGGAGAGCACGGAGCCGGAGTTGATGCACAGCATCGCGTCCTGGATGGTGCGGTCCTCTGGGCGCACGTAGTGGGAGTCATTGGTGGCCAGCAGCGGGGCTCCGATCTCCTGGGCCAGGCGCAGCAGGTCCTTGGTGACGCGCTGCTCGATCTCCAGGCCGTGGTCCATGAGCTCGACGTAGAAGAACTCCTTGCCGAAGATGTCCTGCAGCTCTCCGGCAGTGCGCAGGGCCTCGTCCCACTGGCCCAGGCGCAGGCGGGTCTGAACCTCCGACGAGGGGCAGCCGGTGGAGCCGATGAGGCCGCCCGGTAGCGCGAGAGCAGCTCGCGGTCGATGCGCGGCGCCTTGCCCCACTGGCCCTCCAGGGAGGCGAAGGAGTCCATGCGCATGAGGTTGTGCAGGCCCTCGTTGTTGCGTGAGAGCAGCGTCATGTGCGTGTAGGAGCCGCGGGCCGAGACGTCATCGCTCCTCTGGGACTCATCGCCCCAGAAGACACGGGTCTTGTCGAAGCGGGAGGTGCCCGGCGTCATGTAGGCCTCCACCCCGATGATCGGCTTGATGCCGGCAGCCTTGGCGGCCGCGTAGAACTCGTAGGCGCCGAACATGTAGCCGTGGTCGGTGATCGCCAGGGCGGGCTGGCCCAGGCGCTTGGCCTCGGCCACGTAGTCCTTGACTTTCCCGGCACCGTCCAGCATGGAATAGTCGGTGTGGACGTGGAGGTGGACGAAGTCGTCCTTGGGGGCTGCATCTTCCTGACTGCTCGTCTCCGCCATGGCCCCATCCTAGGCCCGCCCGGGGTGCCCCTGTCTCCTGGAGGGACCGAGCGCGTCGTCCGCTGGGAAGCGCAGTTTGCCCGGCCTGAGGGACCGTTGCCCGGGGTGGCTGGCAGGGTAGCCGGGTGAGAAATCCGCCGCTGGCGGGCGGCACGCTCCCCGACCGTGTCCCGGGAGGCGCTACGGGGTCAGCTGCGCCCTCGGGCGGCGGCCTCCCTCGGGGCCAGGACAGCGTGGGCGAGGTCGAGCACCGGCGTGGGTACGCCCCTCTCGTCCCCGACTCGGCACACGGAGCCGAGCTGGGCGTCGAGCTCGCTGGGCTCACCGGCGGCGATGTCGCGCTGCATCGAGGTGGTGGCGCCGGCCGGGCTGGGCGTCGGCCATGCGCAGGGCCGCGGCGACCGGGTCGGGGGCGTCGTCGGTGGCCAGGTCGTGCCCCAGTGCCGCGGCGACGGCGACGACCTCGCGCACGGCCTCGGTGAAGGCGTCTCGCAGGTCGCTGCGCAGGACGCCGATGGGCGCGTTCGCGGCGGCACCGAGTGCGCCCTGGACGACGACGAAGGAGACTTTGCGCCACAGCTCCGCCCAGATGGAGCTGGGTACCCAGGCGCGGACGCCGGCCGCTTCCAGGGCATCGACCGCGGCGCTGCTGCGAGCGGTGGCGCTGCCGCTCCACTCCCCCAGGGCCAGCGAGCCGGCACTGCCGATGGTGCGGACGTTTCCGGGCGAGATGGTGGCGGAGTAGACGCGGGCGACTCCGGGCAGGACGTGCTCCTTCCCGACGGCGTCGGCGAGCAGTCCGGGCGCGCTGATCCCGTTCTGGGTGGAGACGACGCCGGTGGTGGGGCCGGTCAGGCGCCTGAGCGTAGGAGCCAGCTGCGGTAGCGCATCGACCTTCGTGGTCACGAAGACCAGGTCCGGGTCACCGCCCAGGGCGCCGGTGAGCTCCTCCGGGGCATCACTGGCCAGTGGCGTCTCGATGCGGGCGGTCACGGTGCCGGGCTCGCCTCCGGAGCAGTCGCGCAGCATCAGTCCGCCCGAGCGCAGGGCTGCCAGGGTGCGGTTGTGAACGAGGAACCCGACCTGCTGGCCACTGGCCGACAGGCGGGTGCCGAGCCATCCTCCGATGCCACCGGCACCGATGATGACGATCCGCATGAGTGTCTCCTCTCGGTCCTGCTGTTGTCCGCACGTGCACGTGTGCGGGGTGTCAGTGGCCGACCTCAGGTGGTGCGGCGGGCACTGCCCTCGGCGCTGATACTGCTGACGGTGCGGGCCATGTCCTGGTGCCAGATGCCGGCGTCGAGGTAGCGGTGCCCACTCAGGACCTGGTATCCGCAGCTCTCGTAGAAGCCCATGGCCTGCTCCTGAGCGGAGAGAACCACCTCCACGCGGGGCCGGTCGGAGTGACTCAGGGCGGTCTGCTCGAGGGCGGCGACGACACGGGTCCCGAGCCCAGTACCGCGCGCGATGCTACGTACGGCCAGCCGACCCAGATGGACCCGACCGGGGTGCTCGGGCTCCATCAGGATGCGTCCGGCGCCCAGGGGCGTGCCGTCGGCTCCGCTGGCCAGGAGGTGGATCGTGGTGGCCTCCTCGTCACGCGCGTCGATCTCCTGGGCGAGGGGAACCGCCTGCTCACCGACGAAGACCTCGAGGCGCACGTCGGCCACGGCCGTGCGGAGCCGGTCAGCCTCGGGGCCCGTCTCATCGCCACGAGCGGTTGCGAAGCCGATGGGCTCTTGGACGACGGTGGCCGGGCGGATCTCAAGAGCGGGCAGACCGGAACTGCCTCGTCAGCAACCACCCATGCCGTCGGACCATGAGCTCGGGTCGATGCGGGTGATCGTCATGTCTTGCTCACCTCCACGGTGATCCTGCTCACGGTAGGCGAAGGACGTCGAGGGCGTGGGTGAGGTCGGCAGGGTACCCGGAGGTGAAGACCATGTGCTCACCGGTGATGGGGTGGGCGATGCCGAGCTCGCGGGCGTGGAGCCACTGGCGGATCAGACCGGTGCGCGCCGTCATGGCCGGGATCGGCGCCGTAGGTGGCGTCTCCGACGCAGGGGTGGCCGACGGCGGCCATGTGGACGCGGATCTGGTGGGTGCGTCCGGTCTCCAGGTGGATCTCGGCCAGGCAGGCCCCGGGCATCGCCTCGATGACGTCGTAGTGGGTGATGGACTCGCGCCCGCCCTCGATGATGGCCATCTTCCACTCCCGGCTGGGGTGGCGGCCGATGGGTGCGTCGATCGTGCCGCTGGAGGGATCGAGGTGGCCCTGCACCAGGGCGTGGTAGACCTTGTCCACCGTGTGCTCCCGGAAGGCGCGTTTGAGCACCGAGTAGGCCCGCTCCCCCTTGGCCACGATCATGACGCCCGAGGTGCCCACGTCCAGGCGCGAGACAATGCCCTGGCGCTCGGCGGCGCCGGAGGTGGCCACCCGGACGCGCATGGCCTTGAGAGCGCCGAGGACGTCGGGACCGTCCCAGCCCATGGAGGGGTGTGCGGCCACACCTGCAGGTTTGTCGACGACGACGATGTCCTCGTCCTCGTAGAGCAGCTCCATGCCCTCCACAGGCGTGGCAACCGGTTCGACGGGACGCGGGTCGGGCAGGTCGACCTCGAGAAGCTCGCCCGCATGCAGACGAGCGGACTTGGCCAGGTCCTCACCGTTCCTGCGCACGCCACCGGCCTCGCACAAGTCCCCGACCCGGCTACGGGACAGCCCCGTCATCCTGGGCCAGTGCGGCATCGACGCGTTCGCCGTCGAAGCCGTCGGGTACGGGCAGCAGGCGCGTGCTCATTGCGGCTCCGCTGGGGTCGTCCGCGCTGCGCTCTGAGGACCCCGATGGCGTCGAGGGCGTCTCGCCGCTGTCCTTCCGGTGGGACTCGGGTCCTCGGCGGATTGAGGAGGCCGATCCGCCGGCCCCTCGGACTCCGGAGCGCTTCTGGGCGCCGGCGCGCGTGCCGTCGATCTCCCAGCCTCCCAGGGACAGGATGATGATGCCCGCGGCGGCCAGCACGATCGCGATGTCTGCGACATTACCGACGAAGTAACCGCCGTAGTCGATGAAGTCGATGACGTGTCCACGCAGGAAACCGGGCTCACGCAGGAGGCGGTCGATGAGGTTGCCGACCGCCCCGCCAAGCACCAGACCGAGAGCCACCGCCCAGGACCGAGACGCCAGGTTCCGGGAGACACGGATGATGATGACCACGACGAAGGAGGCGATGAGTGCGAAGACCCAGGTCTGCCCCGTGGCGAAGGAGAAGGCGGCACCCGGGTTGCGCACCAGGACCAGTCCCAGTGCGTGACCGATCAGCGCCATGTGCCGACCGTCGGCCAGGGCGGAGAGTGCCCACTGCTTGGTGGCCTGGTCCACGATGATGATGGCGACCGCCACCACCCACAGCACGATCACCGGGAGGCGCTGATCGCGACTGCCTGCCCGCTCCCCGTTCTCCTGCGGCTTCATGGGCCTCTCCATGGCGCTGAAGGGGTCTGTCGTAGCGAGACAGACGGTGTCACTGTTGCTACGGCGTTGCCGGCGGCTTCTCCACGGAGGAGGCAGGATCGACGTGGTCAGGCATAGGGCTTTCTCGCATTGCGTTCAGAGGAGAACAGGTGACGAATGGGCTGTGTACCCATCGAAGGGCGGCGGCCCGCGCGGGTCACCGCCCTTCGATAGAGGCCGTGTCACAGACGACTGGAGGAGCTGAACCATCCTGAGCGGATGGGGAGCATCGTCGATGGGGCTCCGTGGCCAGTCCCTGAGGTGTTCACGGGATGACGCCGGGAGGCGATCACGGCCTGGAGGATCACAAGCCGGAGATGGAGCTCTCGCCGCCGTCCTCGACGTTGGCCAGCAGGTTCTGCAGGTAGCTCTTGAGGCGAGTGCGGTAGTCGGACTCGAAGCGCCGCAGCTCGTCGATCTTCTGCTCGAGGGCGGCACGCTCCTTCTCCAGCTGGGCGAGGGTGCGGTTGCGCTGGTCCTCTGCCTCACGCACGATCTGCTCACCGGTGGAGCGGGCCTCGGTGACGATGCGCTCACCCTCGGCCTTGCCGTTGGCGACGTGCTCGTCGTGGAGACGCTGGGCCAGCTCGAGCATGCCGGACGCGGCAGCCGGGCCCTGAGCGCCGGACTCGCCGGAAGAGACGGCCGGCATGGACATGGCAGGCTCTGCCTGGACCGGAGATACGGGGGAGGCGGGGGCGGAGGGGATGGCAGCCCCCTCGCCGAGCTGCGCTACTCGGCGGTTGGCGGCCTCGAGCTTGGCCTTGAGGTCGGCGTTCTCAGCCTCCAGCTGACGCATCGCCTCGACTACCTCGTCGAGGAACTCGTCGACCTCGTCCTGCTCGTAGCCCTCACGGAACTTGGTCGCCTGGAACTTCTTGTTGAGGACGTCGTCTGCTGTCAGCAGCGTCATGGTCGTCACCTCGGTGTCGTTACGGATAAGGTCACGAGCACCGGGCATCCGGTCACTCATGCGGACAGAGTACCTGAACTCGAGGTTCAGGCCACATCAAGCGCGCTATCTCACGCTGACGTGAGAACAGCACTCTAGCGGTTCGCTCACGACTTCACACCTGTTCAGATGAGAAGTCGGAGGAACCACTGGAGCATCCAGATCCCGAAGACCAGGACTAGGAAACTCAGGTCGATACCGATCCCTCCCAGGCGTGCCATGGGAACCCTCCGACGGATCACTCGCAGAGGTGGATCCGTCAGGGCGTAGACGAGGTTGGCCAGCACCAGGACGACTCCCTGAGGGACGCCACTGGCGGGCGAAGACCTGAATCCAGTCGAGCACGACCCTGACCAGGAGGATGAGGAAGTACAGGCTCAAAATGCTTGACAGGATCCCGGCCACTACAGAGACGAGGTTCACGTACGGGTCAGCTCAGCTCTGGTTGAAGAAACGGCCGCGAGCCTCGGCGACCTCACCGCCATCGATCTCCACGCTGGCCGGCGTCAGCAGGAACACGCGCGGGTGACACGCTCGATAGCGCCGTGCAGGCCGAAAGACCAGACCGGCGGAGAAGTCCACCATGCGACGCGCGTCAGACTCACTCATGCCGGTGAGGTTGATGATGACGGGAACGCCGTCACGGAAAGGACTCGCCGATGATCCTGGCCTCGTTGTAGGTCGAGGGGTGAACCGTGACGATACGTCGAAGGTCCGGGGCGGCGGCAACGGGTTCGGGCGCAGCCGGGGCGGAGAAGTCCTCATACCCCTCGTCAACGAAGTCCTGCTCGTGCTCCTGCACGGCGTAACCCGCGTCGGCAGCCTCATAGCTGTCCTCGTAGGTCTCCTCCTCCGGCTCTGAATAGCCGAGGAAACTGGTCATACTGCGCAGCGCGCCCATCTATCGCTCCTTGGTTCGTCCGGTCCCCTGCGTTCCGGATGTGCTGCGACGGTATCCGCCCCCGCGACACCGCACGGGGACCTCAACTCGGCGTGTCCCCCACCTCAGGGTTTCAGGTAGGTCACGCCCAGGAGTTTATTCAGTCAGACTGAGGCCTTATCGTGGAATAGCAACGCCCGCCAGGCGCCCGGTCACTCCCGTCACGTCGGTAGGAGTAGAAGCGAGGGTCCTCGTAGGTGCACCACCGATCAGCGCTGATGTGGCCAACGCCGGCACGCTCGAGCTGAGCGAGGACGCCTGCCGCGACGTCAAGGCCAGGCGTGCCCCACGATGTGCGTGAGGCGCACGCCGGTTCGCGCTGCGCGGACAGCGCGAGCATGTCATCTGGGACCTCGTAGCAGGAGCCGCAGATCGACGGTCCCCACGGCGGCCCAGAGATCAGCCGGGTCCACCCCGCCGCGCTGGAGGGAACTCGATCGTGGCGGGTGACGACGCCGTCGAGCATGCCTCGCCGCCCGGCGTGCACGGCCGCCGTCAGCGAACCGTCCCGGGACGCCAGCAGGACGGGGAACGCAGTCGGCCACGAGAACGCAGCAGCCCTGCAGGGGCGCCCCAGCCGCTCCGGGGAATCCAGGACGAGCGCGTCCGCCGTGGGCACCTGATCGACCCGGGCCGCGGCCACGACGGCGGAGTGGACCTGGTTCATCCAGGCCAGGTGCTGCCCCTGCTCGAGTCCCGAGGAGCTCCTCGAGCCGACGACGGTGACAATGAACACGTTGTGGGTCGTCCCCGACATGGAGCGCCAGGTTCCACCCGCTCGTAGGCGGCCCCTCACCCCCCTGCTGACCGCATCCGCACCTCCCCTGAGGCTGCGTGACGTCGAGCGTCCCGGCGAGACGGGACGGGCCCGCAGGCCGCGGGTGGTGAAGTACCCACGAGCCCCGCGGGCCCAGATCCACCTCGATCAGGTCCGAGACCTCAACGGCGCTGGCATCCCACATGGCTGTAGCGACTCCCCGGACAGCGATGCAGCGCTCAGCGCAGGGAAGTCGGGCAGATCGATGCCGTCGTCGTCGGCGTCGACCCCGATCACCTGAGGAACCTCAAGATCGGAGACCGACTGCTGCGCCGGGGACCGAGCCGTAGGAGCCGTAGGACTCATCCACGTAGGCCGGGCATGCTCCCCTGACGAGAGGGCCTCAGCCGCACTGACCTCCGACAGGGTGCGCCGCAGCCGCCGGCGACGACGAGGGCGGAGGGAGCCAGCGGGACCGGGGCGGGTCACCGGGTTCTGGGCGGCATGGGCACCGCCACGAGGAGCGGGAGCCGGCGGGCAGGTCGTCGACCGGGGAGGAGGGCACCGGCGGACAGCGGCGGCCCGCGACAGCCGAGTCATCGGGATCGGACAGGGCCGCCGACGATCGGGCTCGGAGTCGAAGCCTGCGGCGATGACCGTCACCCGCACCTCGTCGCCCAGGGCGCCGTCGACGACGTTTCCGACGATGATGTTGGCCTCGGGGTGGACGGCCTCGCGCACCAGGTTGGCGGCCTCGTTCATCTCGAACAGGCCCAGGTCGGAGCCGCCCTGGAAGAAGAGCAGCACACCGTGGGCGCCGTCGATCGAGGTCTCCAGCAGCGGCGAGGCGATGGCCTCCTCGGTGGCCGTGATCGCACGTCCCTCACCGGTGGCCGAGCCGATACCCATGAGTGCGCTGCCGGCCCCCTGCATCACGGACTTGACGTCGTTGAAGTCGACGTTGATGAGGCCGGGGGTGGTGATGAGCTCGGTGATGCCCTGGACACCTTGAAGAAGAACCTGGTCAGCCTGCTTGAAGGCGTCCACGACGGAGATGTTCTTGTCGGCGATCTGCAGGAGGCGGTCGTTGGGGATGACGATGAGGGTATCGACTTCCTCGCGCAGCGCCTGGACACCGTCCTCGGCCTGGGCCGAGCGGCGGCGCCCCTCGAAGGAGAAGGGACGGGTGACCACACCGATGGTCAGCGCACCGATGCTCTTGGCCAGGCGGGCGACGACGGGGAGCCGCGCCGGTGCCGGTGCCACCCCTCACCCGCGGTGACGAAGACCATGTCCGATCCGTCGAGGGCCTCACGGATCTCCGACTCGTGGTCCTCGGCGGCCTTGCGGCCGATCGCCGGGTCGGCTCCCGCCCCCAGGCCCACGGGTCAGGGTCCCGCCCGACGTCGAGCTTGACGTCAGCGTCGGACATGAGCAGCGCCTGGGCGTCGGTGTTCACGGCGATGAACTCCACGCCACGCAGATCGGCCTCGATCATGCGGTTGACGGCGTTGACGCCGCCGCCGCCAACGCCGACGACCTTGATCTCTGCCTGGTAGTGCTGTGAGTCGTCCACAGCCATGCTCTCGACCACTGGCGTCCCCTCCGCGAGTTTCGTCATGAGCCCTCTGGCGAGGACTCCCCTCAAACCTCAACCTCAAGTTAAGGTCAATACTTATGTCATTCTCTGAACGACGGGCTTAACGCTATGAGACTTCCAGGACGTCGCATCGCATTGAAGCCCGGCGTGTTCGTGTGCAGTTGCCTGCGGATTCCCTGCTATATCACTGCAATTTGCCTGCAATGAAACCTGAAGGACTGAGGGTCGCGTGCTGCTCGCTCCACCGTCCCGGGAACGCCGCGCAGCGGTGAGCGGAAGAACTGTTCAGGATGCCTGCGATGGTGCCGCGGTGTTCGTGGTCGCCCCGTCGGCGGATCGTGTGGTGGGGCGATGCGGCGATGAGACGTCGTAGATGGACGCGGTGGTGGTCATGAGAGTCGCCAGGACGCGTGCCTTGAGCGCGTTGTCCTGGTTGTTGCCCCAGACCACGCTGGCCCCGCTGGACAAGGGTCAGTGTGACCTGCCCCTGCCTCAGTGGCGCTGCCGCTGCTCACCTGGGCCAGGGTCTCCGGCGTGAGAGAGCCCACCACCTGGGTGACGGCAGCCACCTGCTTGGCTGAGACCCTCTGTGGCCCCGATGCCTGCGCAGCGGGACCGGGCACGATGGTCACCAGCCCCGACGGCGCCTCGGAGACCCGCTCGAGGACCACGGCCTCGTTGTCGAGGACCTGGTAGCCGTCCGAGTCCTGCACGGTGGCCACCGGGCACGCGCATCGTCAGATGCACCCGCAGCCCGTGGGGCCAGGCCCTGGTCACCTGCGCCCGGCGCACCCGGACCAGCTTGTCGCTCACCTGGGTGGAGAGCCGGCCGGTGTCGAGCCGCAGCAACGAGTCGCCCTCGTACGAGGCCAGAATGTCTCGGACCTGCTTGTCCGAGACGCTGCCGTCCGACCCGCCACGGAGATCCTCCGGGCCTGCAGGCCCAGGAGGGTGAGAAGGCCAGGGCCCAGACCGTCAGGACGATGGCGAGCACGACGACGGCGGCCCGTCACCACCGTCGCAGCCGCAACCGGCGCACGGGCGGCCTGACGCTCCTCGAGCCGATCGGCCGAGTCCCGGTGGAGACGACCCGGTCATCTCCCCGGGAAAGAGCCACCTGCCGGCGGCCGAACACGGTCAGCTCGGTGCTTGCCGCCGCGTCGGGCTGGAGGACGCCTGGCGGGGGCTGGTGCGGCCGGCGCCCTTCGCCACTGCGACGCGACGAGGGCAGAGCGAGCTGGACGCGCCCTCGACGTCGACGGGACGTCGGGGCCGCGAGGCGACCCAGGCACCGCCGCGCGCTCCTGGAGGGTCCTGGGGAGCCGAAGCGCTCCGGGGCCGCCTGGCAGTGGGCTGGCGGACCCGGCCTGCTCGGTTCCCTGATCCGTCGGGGTGCTCGGCGCGGACGGTCCCTGCGCCGAGCGGGCTGGGACGCGGACGTCGGGGGCCGGAACGGCGCGGCGGGATGCTGGCCGGGGCGTCCTGAGCGCGGTTGGAGCGCTCAGGACGGGGGGCCGACGGCTTCCTCATGCCTGCTCGTCCAGATCCGCGGGCGAGGGGGCTGCACCGCCCTCGCGGACTGCCAGGTCGGCCAGTGCCGTAGCAGCAAGCTCTGTGACGTCTCCGGCACCTACTGTCAGCAGCAGGTCTCCGGGGCGCGCCGAGTCGGCTACCGCGTGCGCGGCGTCGAGGCGCTCGGCGACGAATCTGGCTCTGCCACCGGGGACCCGCTGGGCGACCGTGTCCCCGGTGACACCGGGAAAGTCCGCCTGAGTCTCCCTGGCGGGGTAGACATCCGTGACGACAACGGCGTCGGCCAGGGCCAGCGCCTGTCCGAAGCGGTCGGCGAAGGCCCGGGTGCGGGAGAACAGGTGCGGCTGGAACAGGACCAGGACCCGTCCACCGCGCTCCTGGGCCACGCCCCGTGCCGTGCGTAGCAGTGCCTCGATCTCCGTGGGGTGATGGGCGTAGTCGTCGATGACACGTACGCCGTCGGCCTCGCCCCGGTCCTCGAAGCGCCGGCCCCTGCCTCCGAACACTCCCAGGGCCCGGGCCATGCGGGCAGGCTCGACGCCGAGCTCGATGCCCGCGGCCCAGGCGCCGGCGGCGTCGAGGGCCACATGGTCCCCAGGCACGGCCAGCACCAGCTCAACCGGACTGTGACGCGGTTCCTCGCCCGTGCCGCCGGCGGACTCGCGGTCGGTCGCCGTGGTGAGGGTCAGCAGTGCCTGAGTGGATGAGGCTCCGCGATCCTGGATGTCCAGGTGGACGTGCCCTTCCCCCACGAGTACTCCGCCGGGGAGGGTGTCGGGGCCGCCGAAGGAGTAGGTGACAACGCGCAGGCCCCTCGGCGGCTGCGGACTGCGCCAGGCGCAGTGCGCCGGCGTCTGCGGCACAGGCGACCAGAAGGCCTCCGGGAACCAGCCGGTGAGCAAAATCGACGAATGCCGCCTCGAAGGCCTCCGCGGTGCCGTAGCTGTCGAGGTGGTCGGGCTCGACGTTGGTGACGATCTCCACGCGGGGCGAGTAGTTGAGGAAGGAGCGGTCGGACTCATCGGCCTCCGCGACCAGGGCGGAACCGCTCCCCAGGTGTGCCCCGGTGCCCAGGGCCCGCACGACCCCGCCGATGGCGAAGGAGGGGTCGGCGCCGGCATCCGTCAGGGCCTCTGCGAGCATGCCTGAGGTCGTTGTCTTGCCGTGCGCGCCGGCCACGGCGACGAAGTCCAGCCCCTGAGCGGCCAGGGCCAGCGCCTGGGACCGGTGGATGACCTCCTGGCCCCGCCGGCGGGCCTCGGCGAGCTCGGGGTTGGTCTCCTTGATGGCAGTGGACACCACGACCGTGCTCCGTTCGGGAACGTGTGCGGCGTCATGCCCCAGGTGGGTCGTGATGCCCAGGTCGCTCAGATGGTCGAAGGCGGGACCGCCATGGGCATCAGATCCGGAGACCCGGGCGCCACGGGCGGCGAGAAGCTGAGCGACCACGCTCATCCCCGCTCCCCCGATACCAATGAGGTGGAAGCCCCTGTCCGCCAGCGTGCAATGAGTCCGTCGCCGGTCGGCTGGCAGACGGTGCGGGAGCTGTCCTGGGGTGTCGTGGCGATCATGCCGCGTTCTCCTCATCAGTGGGAGTGTCGTGGATGGAGGCGCACTGCTGGATGAGGGCGGCCAGGCGGGCCGCCGCGTCCTGGACGCCGGTGGAGGCCGCGGCCCGGGCCATGGCGGCCTGCCGCTCAGAGTCGGAGATGAGCATCGCGAAGTCAAGGGATGTCCGAGGGACTTGAGGTCGGCGTCGAGCACCATGCGCCCGCCTCCGGAGGCCAGGACATCAGCGGCGTTGAGACGCTGCTCCCCGTTACCGATGGGCAGGGGGACGTAGAGCGCTGGAAGTCCCAGGGCCGTGATCTCTGCGACGGTACCGGCGCCGGAGCGGCACAGGACCCCGTCGGCGCAGGCGTAGGCCTGTTCCATCGTGGTCAGGTAGTCGAGCACGTGGTACCGCTCCAAAAGGTCCTGCGCAGCGCCTGAGGCCGCTGCCGTCTCGAGGGCGGCGCGCACCGGGGCGTCCTTGTCCTTGCCGGTCAGGTGCAGCACCTGCAGCCCGGCGGGCAGGGAGCCCAGCGACTCGCTCAGGACCTCGTTGAGGTGCTGGGCCCCCAGGATCCGCCCGTCACCAGCAGCGTGGGCGGGTCGGGGTCGAGCCCCAGCGCCTGCGCACCCTCGACGCGGGCCTGGCGGGTGCCCTCACTCGTGGCCCGCTGCGCCACCAGGGTGGCGATGGCCGGGCGCAGCGGCAGCCCCGTGACCTCGGTGCGTCCCTTGGAGGCCTTGAGGCGGGTGGAGGCGAAGGTCAGGGCGACCGCCTGAGCCCAGGACGCCCCCAGCCGGTTGGCCAGGCCCGGGCGGGCGTTCTGCTCATGGATGACGACTGGTACCCCGGCTTTCCTGGCGGCCAGGTAGGCCGGGGTCGAGACGTAGCCGCCGAAAGCCGACGACGACGTCGGCCCTGACCGTCTCAATGGCCTCCGTGGCCGCGCTGATCGCCTTTCCCAGCCGGTGCGGCAGGCGCAGCAGGTCACCGCTGGGGCGCCGAGGCAGAGGGACTCTGGGGACAAGGGCCAGCTCGAAGCCGGCCTCGGGCACCAGTCGCTTCTCCAGTCCCTCGGCGCCCCAGGACGAGGATCCGCGTACGAGGATCACCGCCCAGGGCCGGGTCCTGCAGGGGCCGCGGCCGTGGCCAGCAACGGGTTGACGTGGCCGGCGGTGCCTCCACCGGCCAGCAGCACCCGCAACGGCCGGGGCCGCTCCGAGCCGCTGGGACGCTCCTGCTGGGGCGAGCCTGCGCTCTCACTTGTCTCAGGGCACGGTTCCTCCTAGGGGACAATGACTGCCAGGGAACGACGCAGCGCCCCGGGACTCGTGGACAGGGCCTCCTGCGCACCGGGTTCGTGGCGCGCGAGGCGAGAAGCACCCCGATGGCCAGGAGGACCGACACCAGCGCGGTGCCCTCCACGGCTGACGAGGGAAGCAGGGACGCCCAGCACCGGCAGCGCACCGGTGACGACCCCCATGTTGATGATCGCCTGCCCACGATCCACGCACCGATGGCCGAGGTCGTGGCCACGACGTACGTGGAGGTGTGGCGTCTCATGAGCCGCAGGCGGCAGGCGCCGATGACGGCGAACAGGGGCGATGACGACGAGGGTGCCCACCAGCCCGAACTCCTCGCCGAGCACGGCGAAGATGTAGTCAGGGTCCGCCTGGGTGAGTAGCCCCACTTCTGGCGCGAGGATCCGGGACCCCACGCCGAGCCAGCCTCCCGGTCCCCAGCGCCCACATCCCGTGCTTGGGCTGGTAGCCCACCCCATGGGGTCTGCGCCCTCGGGATGGATCCAGGCGGTGATCCGGGCGCGCCGGTTGGCGCTGAGCATGGAGGCCGCCGCGAACATGACGACGCCGCCGGCCCCCAGGAGGGCGAACCAGCGCTGCGCATTCCCCCCACCCACAGGGCCCCGGCGACGATGATCACCAGGATGATGACGGTTCCCAGATCCTGTCCGCCCAGGACGCTCAGGATCGCAACTGCGACACCGCCCCAGCCCGCCATCCACCCGGTCCCGGGGGCGCTTGTTCGCGTACCAGGTCACCAGGGTGCCCAGGACCAGGGCGAGGGCCACCTTGATGAACTCCGAGGGCTGGGCGGTGCCGACCCCAGGGACCTGGATCCAGTTGCGGTTGCCGTAGACGTTGACGCCCGACGGGCGTGAACACCCAGGCACTGCAGGGCGATCGTCAGCACCAGAAGCCCCCAGGCCATCCTGGGGAACCAGGACAGCGGGATGCGGGAGACCCCCACCATGCCCAGCGTCCCCACCGCCGCGAAGATGAGGTGCCAGCGAAGTCGGTGAAGGCGTTGCCACCGTTGGCGGCCACGGTCACCGACTGCACGGAGAAGACCATGATGAGCCCGAAGGTCTCCAGCACCAGGGTGGACACGAGCAGGCAGTAGTAGGTCAGAGTCACCTGCTCGGCGCTCTGGGTGGAGTCGGACCCGCCGGAGGACGCCGACGACGCTCCTGAGGGAGTGCCCTCGGGCTGCGGGGCCCCCGCCGTCCCAGGGTCGTGAGAGCCGCTCGCCCCAGCGCGTCAGGCGCTTGCGCCAGGGCGTCACGCAGGCGACTACCCGCTCCCGTGAGCCGGGAGCCGGAGGGCTTCCCTGGTCTGTTTGGACGCCGTGGCAGCACCCTTCCAGGGGGCGGCCCGCTCCGGCTTGCGGCCGGCACCGGCCCCTGCGACGAGCCTCCGGGCGGGCTCGCGAGGGAGCCTGACGAGGAGGAGGTCGACGAGCGAGGCGTTGGTGGCCGAGGTGGACCCGGTCTTCACAGCTGCTCCTGGTCGCCGGGAGACGTCCGCGTCCCGGGTGCCATCGCCTCGGGTGTAGAGCCTGGGCGCAGGCGGCGAACAGGTCGCCGCGCTGGGCGTAGGGACGTGAACTGGTCCCAGGAGGCGCAGGCCGGGGCCAGCATGACGGTGTCGCCGCTGCGAGCCATGGCGCCGGCGGCTCTCCACCGCTGCGGCGCTCACCTGCTCGGCGGTACCGTCGCTGACGCGGGTGACCGGGCAGGGCCGGGGGCCCTCCCGCTCCAGAGCCGCAAGGATGTCGTTCTGGTCCTTGCCGATGACGACGGCACCGCGCAGGTGGGGGCGCACCGTGCGGACCAGGTCGAAGAACTGGGCGCCCTTGGTGTCGCCACCGCAGATCCAGACGCCGGTCCCCTGCGGCAGAGAGGTCAGCGCAGCCTCGGCGGAGTGCGGGTTGGTGGCCTTGGAGTCGTCGACCCAGGTGATGCCGTCCGCCTCGGCGACGGTGACGATCCGATGGGCTCCGGGACTGTAGGCGCGCAGTCCGACGGCGACCGCCTCCGTGTCGACTCCAACCGCGCGGGCCAGCGCAGCGGCCGCCAGGGCATCGGCCAGCAGGTGCGCGGGAAGGTTCTGCGCGCGTCGCCCTGGGGCCAGGTGCGCCAGGTCGGCGGTGGTGGCCAGCTCGACACCGCTGGAGCGTCGCTCGGCGTGGAAGGCGCGGTCGACCAGCAGGTCCTCGACCATGCCGACCTGCCCCAGCCCCGGCGCGGCCAGGGTGAAGCCGACGGCGCGACAGCCCTCGACGACGTCGGCCTGACGGACCATGTCCTCGGTGGCGCCGTCGGCGAGGTTGTAGACGGCGGCGAGCCGGGTGCGGGAGTAGACGCGGGCCTTGTCCCGGGCGTAGGCCTCCAGGCCTCCGTGCCAGTCGAGGTGGTCGGCGGCCAGGTTGAGGCAGGCCGAGGCCAGGGGCGCCAGGGTTCTGGTGGTGTGGAGCTGGAAGCTGGACAGCTCCACGGCCAGGGCGTCGGCACTGCCGGACAGCACCGCCTCAATGACGGGGGTGCCGATGTTGCCGACGGCCGGGGCCGTGAGCCCTTGGGCCGCCAGGATCGCCGAGAGCATGCTGACCGTGGTGGTCTTGCCGTCCGTACCGGTCAGAGTCAGCCAGGGGACGTCCGGACGCGAAGAGTCCTGCTGGATCCTCCAGGCCAGCTCGACCTCGCTCCAGGTCTCGATACCTGCGGCCTCGGCGCTTCGCAGGACCGGGACCCGGCGGCCGGGACCCCGGTGACGACGAGGGAGTCGCGCCGGTGAGTCCGCCAGAGCGGCCGCGGTCGCCTCGCCGTCGGCGACCGTGGCGGAGACCACGGGGTCTCGCAGCGTCTCGATGGAGGACTCGCGGCTGTCGAAGACGTGGATGCGGGCCCCCAGCGTGGCCAGGGCGTCGACGACGGCGCGCCCGGTGCGCCCAGTCCGACGACGGCCACATGGGCGCCGTCGAGCTGGTCGCTCAGGGGCCCGCCAGGGGCCGGTGACGGCACTGGGCGGTTCACCGAGGGACTTCGATCAGACTGGTCACGGTGCGGGCTCA
>BNJV01000250.1_pt1 | contig 92369 bp, 133 predicted proteins | sample 8540591 | NCBI WGS metagenome assembly BNJV01 (sample SAMD00202457, study PRJDB9452) | human saliva metagenome | host: Homo sapiens | reverse complement strand
ACAACAGACATTATGGAAATATTTACTATAAAAAGGCAGTCGTGAATTTGCATTAAGCAGATATCCTGACAGCACTGAACCTATTGCATTTCCTAAAAATCCTACAGCAGAAGCTACTCCCAGTATTTTCCCCTGCTCATTTTTTTATATCTATGTGCAATAATACTGTTTCCAAGAGATCTGACTATTTCGTAAGTCATTGTATACACTGCCATCAGTACATATGAAACTGTTCCAAGATTAAGTCTGTACAATATAATTGACATCAGTATAATCCCAATAAAAATCATAATTCTATGTATCAATTTTTCATCATATTTTTGTAATAAGTCTTACTAAAATGACACTCGTTCCCAAAAATGCAAGAAGCGAAGAAAACATAACAAATGTTCCAATTGTATCTGAAGTTACCTTAATCTGAAATTTCAGAAAAATAGTTCAGGGCACTTGCATACGAATATATTCCAATACTTGATAGAATATTATAAAAACAGAAAAAAATTTTTGAATAGTTATCAAGTTCAAATATATATCTGAATGTTGCAAAAAGGATTAAGATTTTTCTTTTCCTTTGATTCCCCTTCATTATCCTTTTTATCCTTAATTTCCTTTAAAATTAAAAATATAAGCAGCGAAACTGTACATCCACATATAAATTGCAGTCCGAAAGGATATCTTGTATCTATTTTTGCAACCATTCCTCCTATTTTCTGACCTATCGCCCCTCCAATTACTGCAGCCGAACTAACTTTTGCTATATTTTTGCTTTTCGTTTCTTTCGATGACAGATGGCTCACATATCCAAAATGCTACTGCATATGTACCACCTGAAGCAAATCCTGAAAAAGCCCTCGCCAGAAAAATTACCGGCAGATAGTTTACAAATCCAAAAAATACCTGTGCTGTTCCATACATAAGTGGCATAAAGACAAATATCCTTTTTCATTCCTATATTATCAGCCAATGCCCCTAAATACGGTGATGAAATAAACATTGCCGTACTCATTACCGCCAGAAATTCTCCCGAAATACTTTTTTTCCAGTTCCTCAGTTCTATAAGCCCTGGAGTTGCCGGATGTGCCAAATTATATACAATAATACATAAAAACATTAAAAATATCATTTTATTTATATTTTTTCTCCATTTTCCTTCCTTTCTTCTTTTTGTAAGTTAAAATAACTATAACTCCATCACTGAAAGTCCTTTTTCCACCCTGTCAGCTTCACATATAACAGTGTATATTTTAAAATCCAGTCTTTCCTTTTCTTCCTTCAATATTCTTTTAAACTGATAAGATATACGGCATGAACCATCTGTCACCATTAGTATGTCAGCCTTCTTATAAATTTTCTTTTCAGAAATTATTTCTATTCCCCGTCTTAGAGGAGTTTCAAAAATCAGTTCCTCCTTCATAGCTCTTTTTAGAAATTTTACCGCCTTAGTAATATCTTCTTCACCCTCCAGTGAAATTTCCTGAAACTGACCTTTTCGCTCCAAATAGTATAACATATAATTCCTATTTTCATCCCTTAATATTTTTATAATTGAAAGCACCAGTGCTTTTTGCCCTTAAAGAGCAGTGTCCCTTCATACTTCCTGAAGTATCAAGACATACTACAATCAGGGCCTTTATTACTTATTTTTCTTCTGCCTCATTTTTCAACTTCGTCTTTTCCCTTAATTTCATAGGTTAAAAAGACTGTTTTCAAGATATTTTGCATAAAAAGATACTTCAGATTCTCATCCTCAAGGTTTAGAAGTTCTGAAGGCAGCATTCTTGATATATTTCCACTTTTTATTTATTCCGAACAGCTCATCCCTTTTTTTATTTTTTTGCTACCTTTACTTTTATCCTGCTTTTCAACAGATGCATTTTCCTTTTTCCAAGCCTTTTCAGAACATCCCTTATATGCCTGTTTCTATTCATTTCCTGTACAAGATGCCTAAATTCATCTCCCATTTCCTTAAGCTGCTTAAAAGTAAAATCTCCTCCAAGACCCTTTTTATTGAATTTTCATTCTGCTCATATCCAACTATTATCTCTTCAAGCACTTTAATAATTTTTATTACAATTTTTATGACAGGATCAGGTATTTTCTCGCTATTTATTTCCCTGAAAAATCCAGCATTTCCCTGTATTCCCTGTTAAGATGCTTCATTATATCATCATTCAGTGGAACTTCCTCATAATTTTTATAATCTTTCCTACATTCAGCTTTCTAAATTCTTCCTTTTCACTGTCTGAAACTTCATTTATGGAAAAAATTCTCCTCATGTACCGTTTCATCAGATATTTTTATCAGATATTTCATCATATGCAAAATTATACTCCCTTAAATCCTGTAAAAACCACTTTACAGCCCCTGCCTTGTTTTTCGCCTTCTGTTTTAAAAGCCCCAGTTCACTCATATTACTTTCAGTAATATCCTCCGACTGCCCAAAAAATTTCTCTTCCGAATAATCCAGACATTTCTTTACAAAACTTGCAGCTATCCTTTAAATACAAGCCTGTATTTATTCTTTTCTCCAATATATCTTTCTGCGAGCTTCTGCAACCTTTTCTATTTTTCAATTGCCCTTCTTCATTTGATAGAAACATACAGACTTTTCAGGGAAAATGGGAATTTTTTATAAATTCCTCCATTGTCATGCACTTTACTTCATCATCTTCAGCTGACAATCCATTTTCATTTATAGTCACAATCCTATCATTACCGATATAAACTCCGGCAGAACCAAAATCACTGTATATGATACTTCCTTCCTTAGGAACAACCTTTTTTTCTGTAAATACTGTTTATATAGTATTTTATCGGCTTTACAAGATGCGATGTCAATGAAACTTCTATTTTCAATGTTCTATTTCCTTTCTCTTTTTACAGCCATATATTATCATTAATCTGCTTCAGCAGAAGCTCATTCATTATTCTTTCTTCAGAGCCTGTTCTATTGTTTTCCAGAAAATTTTCAATTTCTTTCCTTGTATTTTTCCTTTAAAATTATTTCTGACATTTTTCTCACTATCTTCTGAACTGTCTCAATAGTCAGATCCCTCTTGTTCACTCCTTTGTTGTTATATGCCCAGAATTCATTTTGCAAAGAAAAGCCCCTGAATCCTTTGTATTAAATAATATTATAATATTTGACTGGATATAAAAGTCTGTCCATGTAAATAATCTTCAGTTTCCTGTCACGATAGAAATCTTCTATATTTCTGTCAATATCATTATCTTCCATATCTATCAGTTCTTTAAAAACAAAGTTCATAAACTGCTTTCCTGTCAGCCTTTTTCACATTCCCTCGTCATTTCAAGAAGGTTTATTTCCTTTTTCTTCATTTCAATATTCCTAATATTTCAAGATTTATTTCCTCTTCAGTAATACCTTTTTATTTCATCTATTGTCATGTAATACTGTACAGACAGTCTAAAAACTTTTTCTCTGTCTCTGCACTTTCTCTTTGCTGTATCTTTTTCAACTCTTTCTATATTTTATACCTTCACTTTATGTCTCTGCATTTTTCCCGGTCTGTCCTCTTATCTTACCAGCTTCCAATCTTTCCAATCCAGATTAACTTCATGGATTATTCCTCATCCTTTGCAACATTTCTTTTTACCGCTTCTAAAACAAGCTTTGTAACCTTTTCAATATTTTCAGGATTATTCCACAGGCAGTTTGTCAGAAAGCATTAAATCTGAAAAAAATCCACCTTATCCCTTCCATTTAAATATGCAGAAATTTTAAGCAGTTTTACCATCTTCACAAGCTTCCTGTCAGAAATTATTTCATGATTATCTTCAGCAAAAAATTTTATTATAATCCTGCCTTATCTGCATAATCGTTTTTTTATCCCGAAAGTTACTCTTACTTTTTCTGACTCATTTTTTATTTCATTTAAATCAGATTCTGTAAATTTTATTTCAGCCGAGTATTTCCATATCTGTTTCTTTTATATCCAGAAAGCATTTCTATCTCGTCATCACTTACATAACCAACTATCGCCCTTATTAAAAAAATCTGTCGTATAAGGCCGTCAGTTCATCATTTTCGAACGGAAGTTCATTTTGATGCCCCTATAAGCGAAATTAGAGGTGTTTTTCTCTTTTTAGACCATTATGGAAAACCCTTTCATTTAATATTGTAAGAAGTGTATTAAGTATAGAAGAATTTGCCTTAAAAATCTCATCTAAAAAGACAATTCTGCTGGAAGGCATATACCCTTCAGTGTTCCTTTCAAATTTATCATTCTGGAGCTGTTTTATTGATAAAGGTCCAAATATCTCTTCAGGTGTAGTAGAACTTTGTAAAGAGATATTCAAAATAAGTTTCACTGTCAGAGTCAGCCAGTATTTCCCTCAGCCTTCTTGAAATTTCACTTTTGGCTGTTCCAGGAGGTCCTACAAGAATCATATTTTCTCCTGAAAGTATACTGAGAAGACCCAGTTTCATAACTTTTTCTTTCCCAACAAGACCATTGTTAAGAATCTCCAAATTCTTTTCTATTTTTTCCCTCAAGGTGTATTTATTCATTTTTCTATTTTCCTTTCACTAAACTTCCAAATAATTTTTAAAAACTACCCTTTTTATTACAACATTTTATATACAAATATTATAGATAGAAAAAACCAGAAAAAAATCTGGTTTTATACTTTATATTTTTTTAATTAATCTTAGAATAATCCCTGGGATACTTACTCCACCAGTTACTACTTCCATTTTCTTTTTCAGCCATTTCTTCAGCTTTTTCTAAAATTTCATTTACTGCGTTTATTATTAAATCTGAAACTATTGAAGTATCTCCTTCTTCAACTGCATCTTTTAATACATCCATTGAAATTGACAGGTCAACCAGCTGTTTCTGTCCATTAGCTTTAACAGTTATTCCTCCACCGGCAACTGAAGTTTCAACAAATTTGTCCTTCAATCCATCCTGTATTTTCAGCATTTCCTGCTGCATAGCCTGAGCTTGTCTGATTATATCTTGTTGATTTCCCCTTTTAGAAGTACTAGCTCCCTTTAACTTTCTAACCATATTGTAATTCCTCCTATGAATTATAAAGAAATTTTATTATCACATTTATTTTTTCTTATTAATAAAAAATGGTGGTGAGGGAAGGATTCGAACCTTCGAAGGCTGAGCCGGCAGATTTACAGTCTGCTCCCTTTGGCCGCTCGGGAACCTCACCACATTCTTTTGAGTGGTGCCGCTTGTCGGACTCGAACCAACCACCTGCTGATTACAAGTCAGCTGCTCTACCAGATGAGCTAAAGCGGCACAATATTCACCTTTATAGGCAAGTCGAATTAATGGCGGAAGTGACGAGACTCGAACTCGCGACATCTTGCGTGACAGGCAAGCACTCTAACCAACTGAGCTACACCTCCAAATCAATGGTGGTCACAATTGGGCTCGAACCAATGACCCCCTGCTTGTAAGGCAGGTGCTCTCCCAACTGAGCTATGCGACCGTCTCATTATCCAACTTATATTGCTATTATTAAATTTGTGGTACACCCTAGGGGGATCGAACCCCTGTTGCCGGGATGAAAACCCGATGTCCTAACCACTAGACAGAAGGGTGCACATTTTTCGTATCTGTCTTTTTCTCTCACAGACAAGAACTATATTATCATAATTCAGAAATTATGTCAACACTTTTTGCTTTTTTTTGCTTTTTATTTATTTGCTATTTATCCTTTAAAATGTTATAATTCAGCATATTAACTGAAGGAGGAAAATATGAAATTTTTTTGATTATATAAAAACGATTTTTTTATGTTTACACTAAAAGAAGTATATTCTTTTTTTCTAAAATTATCTTTACTATTTTTTTAGTTTTTCATTTTTATTACTTCTATGGTGACTTACTTTACATTTTAAAAAGCAAGGACAACCATAAACCTAAAAAAATTATGACTATGTAATTTTTTTAATGCATCAGAAAGTAACTGAAGATAAAAATAATAAGAACCGGATTATTTGCAGGTTCTGAAAAAAATATAATATTTCTTTTCACAGATATATTAAACAGTCTTGACAGCATCAAAGAAAAATAAAAGATATAAAAAGGTGTGGTAATTGCTCTGGATCAGGTTGATCTTTCTTCTGCCAAAGTTGAAGAGCTTAACAAAAAAATTTGCAGAACTTAAAAGAATAAGAAAAAAGATTTATGCTTATGGAACTTATCTTGATAACAAAGAAACTATCCTCTGGCAACTGTAGCTGATGAAATTATCATGCTGCCATCAGCCTCTGCAAATGTTTCATTAACCGGTTATAATTATACAAATTTATACTATAAGAAAATTACTGGATAATTTAGGTGTAAATATGGAAGTTGTAAGGATAGGAGATTATAAATCCTATGGGGAAAAATTATGTAGGAGATAAAAATGTCAGATGGATTGAAAAGCCGAACTGACAAGAATTTTTGACAACAGATATGATAAATTTGTTGATAATATTGCAAAAGCACGTAAAATTGATAAAAAATACTCTTGATAACGATATAGTAAATGGTAATGATACTTCCCTTACTCCATTTGCTGCAAGGGATAAAAAAACTTGTGGATAAACTTGAAGGTCTTCAGGATTTGACACAGAGACTTGGAATAACGGAAGAAAAAATGGTGGATATATATGATTATTACCACGATCATAGCAGCGAAATAGAAAATAAAAATAGAGGTAACGACACTATTGCAGTAATTTACGCTGAAGGATCAATTATAGACAGTTCAGCCGGTAATGACAGAACTATATCTATTTCACCTGACAGTATTTCTACCAGACTTGAAAAAGCCCTCAGAACTAAAAATCTTAAAGGAATCGTATTGAGGGTAAATTCTCCTGGTGGATCTGCCCTTGCATCAGAAGTAATATATCAGGCTTTATCAAAAGCCAATGTTCCTATATATGTTTCAATGTCTGAAACTGCCGCATCAGGAGGTTATTATATTTCAATGGCAGGTAAGAAAATTTTTGCAGACAATGCTACAATTACAGGTTCAATAGGAGTTGTATCAATGATGCCAAAATTCTACAATGCACAGAATAAATACGGTGTTACAGCAAATACTATTTCTAAAGGAAAATATTCTGATATGTATAATCCGTTTTACTCCTTTAACTGAAGAAAGTAAAGCTAAAATTTCTGAATCAATGCTTTCTACTTATAAAGAATTTAAATCAAGAGTTACTGCCAGCAGAAAAATAGATGATGCGACACTTGAAAAATTATGCGCAGGGAAAAATCTGGCTAGGTGATGAGGCTAAAAATATAAAACTTGTTGATGAAATTGGTGGTCTTGAAGATACAATAAAAGCAATGGCTAGAGACCTTAAATTAGAAGAAGATTATCACGTAGAAAAATATATATACTGAAATGGATTTTGAGAAAGAACATTGAAAACTGATTATCTTCATTTATTTTTGAAAAAATCAGTCTGACTTCACAGATAGAAGCAAAAACTTCCAAAAAGTGCAAAACTTTTTGATGAATATAAACTAATTGAAGATAATCAGAACAAACCAATGTATTATTTACCATATAAACTGGAATTTTTAATACTCAATTATAATATATAATAAAAGTTTATAGTATACAAATAAAAAGGACCTATGTCCTTTTTTTATTTGTATATATCTTTCTCTATCCTGTATATTTATTTTATTTTTTTCATCTTTATATGTTTTTCTCTTTTTATCTTTATAAAGTTTCTTTTCTATCTGAAATTTCTATAATTAATATTAACAAAATATCATTTTTATTTCAGCTATAATTCTATAAGAGCCTACTCTATATCTCCATAATCCTTTCAAATTTCCCGTTAGTGCTTTTCCCTCTTTGCTTTTGGATTTTTGTGCCTATTAAATTTTCTGAAATCCATTTTTTTAAGAAGTTTTTGCAATTGCTTTTATTTGATTTATTTATTTTTTTAAGATCTTTTTCTGCAGACTCAGTAAACTTTACTCCATAAAACTTTCTTTCCATTATAATTCTAACCTCTTAAAGACCTCTTCAGCAGAAGCAGTTTTTTTCAGATTTTGAATTTTTCCCATCTTTTTCAGTATTCTTTTTTTCATCTTCTTCAGTTATTTCATCATATATTTTGTCTAAAATTAAGTTACGAACAAAAGACGACATATTAATATTATTTATATTGGAATATTCTTTTTAAAAATTCTAAATCTTCTTTTTCCATTCTCAATGATAGTGTAGGCATTTTTTTATCCCTCCAATTGTAATATTTATATTACAATTCTACCAAAGTATTATCTTTGTTTGTCAAGATATAAAAAATTCCCTTTTTGAATATATATTAACACCTTTTTACTATTATAGTATATAATTTATATTACTTATAAAGAACAAAAAGTAAGCAAATATTTAAAAATATCTCTACAAGTTTTTTTGCTTCACCATCTTCATTATTTGTTCCTATTATTTCAAAACCTTCAGGCAGCATGTCTTTCAGTCTGTATAAGGGCATTTCCCATTATAAAACCTTTTCCTGCCATTGTGAGCATTTCATAATCATTTTCACCGTCACCGAAGCTGACAGCATCCTTTATATCTATACCAACTCGTTTCAGAAGAAATTTCGCAGCATTTGCCTTATTTTGCAGTTTCTGAAAAAAATTCCACACATCTTCATTTGCAAAGGCTATTGTTACTTTTCCTCCCGTTTTTTTCAATGATTTCTTTTTCAAGTTCAACTAGAGCTTCATGTTCCCCTATAAAAAATATCTTCTGTATATCCATCCCCTTTAATTTCTCCTTCCTCAACCTCCTCAGGCAGTGCAGGAAAAGCTTTTCTTTCTTCTTCAGATATATGCTCTCTTGTTCCTATTGGTACAAACCAGTCTTCTCCTGAAAATACATTCATAAAAAAATATTTCCTCCATATTTTCTGTAATCTACTTCCAGAATCTTCTCCGCTTCTTCCTTTCCAAGTAAATCTTCGAAATATAACTTTCCCATTTTCATCATTTATCCTTTGCACCATTTGCAGAAATAAGCGGTATTGTTATTCCAAGTTCATCCATTACAGCTTTTGCAAGTCCATAGTTTCTTCCTGTTGCTATATAGAACTTTATTCCTCTCTCTATTAATTCCCTCACTGTTTTTCTTGTAAAATCTGATATTTTACTCCTATCATTCAGCAATGTTCCCGTCCAGGTCACTTATTACTGCCTTATACATACATTCCTCCTATTTTCCATTTTAAGCAAATAATTTTGCCAGTTCTTCCATAAATTCTCTTCAGTAAACGGTTTTTGATAAAAAATCCCTTTACTCCGGCTTCTTTCCCCATTCTTACATAATTCTGAAAAGTTATCATTGTGCTGCAGAGCATAATTTTTAGCTTCAGGATCATAATCCATTATTACTTGTGCCGCTTTTTATTCCATGAAGTCTTGGCATATTAACATCCATCGTAACTATCACAGGCTTAATTTTTTTATACATTTCTATAGCCTCCAGACCATCCCCTGCTTCATATACTTCATATCCCTGATCTGTCAATATTTCCTTTATATCCGCTCTTATATATGGTGTATCATCCACAACTAATGCTGTTTTTTCATAATTCTGTCTCCCTTTCAGATTTTTTTATAAATTAACTTATTTTAACGTTTTTCTACATTTTTTTATAAAAATAATTCTACTAATTTTTGCCACTCCGTTATCTGCATTTGATTCGACAGTTTCATTTTTCAGGAAGAGATTCCTTCAGCCTGTAAAATGCATTCTCCCATTACAAAAACCTTTTTCCCGCTTTTTTTAAGAGATCATAGTCATTACATCCATCTCCAAAAGGCTACACTGTCCTCCAATGTCAGACCATCCTTTTCAAGCAGAAACTTTGCCGCATTTGCCTTGTCACTTTCCTTACTGAAAATTTCCAGACAGTGTTCCAGTACAAAGGCAATATTTACTTCCCCTTTGTAACCTCTTCTATTTCCTTTTCCAGTTCCAGCAGCTCTTCATGTTCTCCAAGGAAAAAAATATTTTTAGTAAATTCCTTTGTTTTAAGGTCTTCCAGTGTAGTAACTTCCGGAAAAAGTTCTTTTTAGGATTTATTTTCATATAAAATTCTCTTCTGTCTTCCGTTACATACCAGTCATTTCCCGGAATAAACATTTAAAAACTATGCTTTCTCCCTTTTTCTTATAATCTATATCCAGTATTGAATCAGAATACTTCTTTTTCCAGATTATTAATATATATTTCCTTCCCTTCTTCATCCATTATCCTTGCTCCATTGGAAGTTATCAGAGGTATTTTTCAGACCTAACTTGTCCATTATGGCTTTTTGCCCTGAATAGCTTCTTCCTGTCGCTATATAGAATTTTATTCCTTTATTGATTACTGCCGAGACTGTTTCCTTCGTAAAGTCATCTATTTCATGACTTCCATTAAGTAATGTCCCATCCAGATCACTTACCACCGCTTTATACATTAAATATACCTCCTGTCTATCAAAAGATTTTTACCATATTTCAGGTTAAAAAAATAAATTACTTTATTTTTTTCTTTCATTTTGCTTTATAATTGAATATATAAAAACAGGGAGTGATTAAAAATGTCACATTCGAAAAATACCTTAATTCTGAAGGAGATACAGAGAATAAGGAAAGACAGCTTAAAATAATAAATAAAAATTATTTTATCTGATGAATCAGTGCAAAAATAAAAAAATATAAACAAAGAAATTAAAAATTCTTGCAGTTGCTGAGATTTACTGTCCTGACTGCCGTGCAGTCGTTTCCTTTCTGGAAAAATTTGCTGAACTGAATGATAAAAATAAAAAAATAGAATACAGCACAAGGGAAGAAGCTCATGAACTACTTCTGAAAGCTACCGGAGTAGCAAGAATTCCAACACTGTTTGCAGACAATGGAAATAAATCGGAAGTATTTTTAACTGAATTTCCTAAAGTTGTTCAGAAACATATGTCTGAAAAATCCTGAACAGTTTGATGAAATAAAATATAACTTCAGAACTGGAAAGTTCAATAAAGAAAATTGAAGAAGAATTAGTTTCATATTTAGTTTCCTATAATTTTTTTCAAATAAAATTTCATAAAAACAGCATCTATAAATCTTCATCTGTTTTTGTGATTTATAAATGCTGTTTTTACTCTTTCTGAATGTTGCTGTACAGTTTCTATATTAATTCTCAATTTTGATTTCCACCTTTTTCCGTGTATTATTATCAAATTTCTTTTTCGATATTTATTTATTTCCAGTTTCAGTATATTCATATTATTTTTTTATAAATATATGAAAAAAACAGTCATTTAACCTTTCATCTGGAACAATCACAAAAAATTCTCCATAGTTTTTGAGAAGTCTTTCTTATCTGTATGAATAATTCTTCCAAAAGTAAGAGTTACTTCATATTTACTTATTCTTTCAGATTCATTTTCAGGCAATCTTTCCTGAGCTAACTTTCCTATAGGGAGGATTTGAAACAATATACCCATATTCCCCCGTATATCTTTTTATGTCTTCATTTATCCCAATAATTTTATCTTCCAGCTGATTTATTTTTATATTTTCATTCAGATGCTTAAAAATACTTTCCTGAAGTTCTACAGCATAAATTTTTTTCTATTGTTTTTAATTTCAGATAAAAAGCAGGGATATCGTGCCTTGTCCTGCTCCTATTTCCAGTAAGATACTGGTATTTTTCCCAGTATCTTCTTTTACTGCAGGTATCCAGTTTTCTTTTTACAAAATTTGACAAAGAAGGGCATCTTCTGTAATTTTCAGCCCTTCATCCTTTTACTATAATTTTTGTCTACACTTTCTAAATTTTTTTCAATATAAAAAAATCATTAGTTATTTTCTTCATAACAGCAAACCTGTGTTTTTCAATTTCTATTTTTCTTTTTTTATTAAATTTTATTTCTGACAGACTGTATCTCTGCAGACCTTTTCCTTCAATATTTACAAAAATAATATCATTCAGCATATTCATGCTTACTACATTTCCTTTTCCTTCAGCAGTCATAACAGACTGGCCGATAGCCGGAAAAATCTTCCTTTACTTCTAGATACTGGGCATTTTTCAAATCCATACAGCATTTCAGTCTTCCGCACACTCCTGAAATTTTTTGAAGGAGCTACTGATACTCCCTGTTCTCTTGCCATTTTTTTATCGAAACTGAATCAAATTTATTAATTATTGATTTACAGCATAATGTTTTTCCACAGTTTCCACAGTCACCCACCATTTTTGGCATAATCTCTTACCCCTAATTTGCCTAAGTTCTATTCTAACCCTAAAAATCGAAGCTAATTCTTTCACAAGCTCCCTGAAATCAACTCTGTCTTCTGAAGCAAAAGTAAAAAATTAACTTTTTCTTGTCAAAGGTGTATTCTGTAGAAACCAGTTTAAAGGTTAAGATTGTATTTTCCTAAGTTTGTTTTTTAAATATATATCCCGCTTTTTATCGCTTCTGTTTTTAATTCGTTATTTTTCCTCAATATCCTTCTTTGTAGCAACTCTTATAATCATTTTAAGAGCTTCCCCATTACTTTTTATAGCGGCTAGAGATATTACCTTTCCTATTGCTAATCCCATCTGTGTTTCTACAATTACCTGGTCATTTATTTCCACTGAAAAACTTAGGATTATTAAGAAAATAATACCTTTTTGAAACGCATCAAAAATATACGTCTATTACCTGATCTAAACCGTTTTTCTTCATTTTCTATACTGCAGATATTGTTACCAGTATATTTCCTTTTCCGTACTTTCCAAATGCACTTAAAATTCTCCCTTCATCATTTTTGCTTTTATCTGGTAAAATTCTACCCTCTTTCTGAATGTCCTATTTACCTCTTTTACAAGTTCCCTGAAATCAAGTCTAGTTTCAGCAGTAAAATAAAAAAATTAATTTATTTTCATCAAAAGTGTACTCTCAATTACCAAATTCATTTCAGGTAAAAATATCCTTTACTATTTTTTACATTTAAAAATAAGCTTCATCAGCTTTAACATCTAATTCTTAAGCTTTTCAACTTCCTTTTTCTGTTAATTTTCTCTTTACTTCCCTTATTTTTACTTCATCATTTTCTTCAAGTTCCATTCCTAGCTTATTTTGCCACTCCCAAAAACTATTCCTATCTGTTCACCTCTTATTGTGTCAACAATTACATGGTCTCCCTTTTTGAAAAATTTTTGAAATTCATTTATTAAAAACGGATAAACTTTTTTTGTTTTCCTAAATTTTATATTTAATACTTTCATAAAATTCCACCTTCTAAGAAACTGAAATATCCTTTCTCACTTATTATTATATGATCCAGTAAGCGTATCTCTATTCCTTCAAATATTTCCTTAATTTTTCTAGTCAGTGCAATATCAGCCTGTGATGGCTTTTAATGAACCTGCAGGATGATTATGCACCAGAATGACTGATTTTGCATTGTAATTCAGTATTTTTATTAATTCCCTTATATAGACAGTCTTCTGTCAATTGTCCCTTTAAATAGTTCCTCTTCCTTCAGAAGTTCATTCTGAGTATTTAAAAAAACAGTACTTTAAATACTTCAATTTCCCTGTTTAACAGAGAAAAATTTCAAATAATCCAGTAACTGAATATTACTTGAAATAGTAATTTTCTCATTGTGTATTTTTTTAAATATAACTGCCTTTCAATTATGGAAAACAACATTTTAAAAAAATATTGCCGTCCTTTCAGTTATATATTTATTATTTTTCCAGTTCTTCAGGAGACTGTCTTTAATAACGTGTACAAATCTCCGTATTTTTCAAAGTAATTCTTTTTGCTATTGCTTTACAGTCTTTTCTGACAATAACATAAGTCAGAAGTAATTCTAAAATTTCATAATCCTGAAATCCTGACAACCCTGACATTAAAAATCTGTTTCCTCAGTCTTCCCCTATGTCCCTCATTATTTTTCATTTATCCCCCAATTTTATATATCCCTGTTATTCCATCCCCTTTTTAAATGATTTCCCCTTAATCAATTTAAAAAAATGGCGTACCTGTGAGGAATCGAACCCCAAGCCTTCTGATCCGAAGTCAGACGCTCTATCCAGTTGAGCTACAGATACATAAAAAATAATCGATAGGTAACAACAATCTTGCTATCCTATCGATTATGAATTTTTATTACTATAATTAGTTTCTTAAAAGATTTCAATAATTCAAAGTTTTCTAAGATTTGTTGCTCTTTTTGATTTCTTTAGCTAATTCTTCTTTTAATTTTTTTGTATTCAGCTGCTTTTTGTTTGAAATTCTTTTCCAAAAATGCTTGTATCAGCATTAAACTTCGATATCAGCTATTCTTTGGTCGATAGCCGCATCCATTTTTAAAGTAGTTGTCTAATCTTTGTTGTGCAGCGTTTGCAACTGCTTCCTGTTCTCTGAATTTGTTTTTCTTCCATTTGTTCTAATTTTTTTGTAATTGAGCTTCTAAGTTGCTTAAGCTGCTTTCAAGTGAAGATCCGCTTGCTGGCGCTTTTTAGCTGCTGAGAACCCAACGCTACTTAATACTAATACTCCTAATAAAACTGCTAATTTCTTTTTCATTACTAATTTCCTCCTTTTAATGATTCAACTGCTTGATAATCTTTCTACTGTTTTAGATAAAGATTTGATTTCTTCATCTAATGCTTTTACTACGTTTTTATATTCTTTAACAAGATCTCCATATTCTTCTTTAAAGAATTTTTGCTCCTGCATGAACCTTCGATTTTTGCGATTCTGTCTTCAAGAGCTGCTTTTTAAACGTTGTCTTTCATCTAATTTTTCTTGATGCAACTTCTGCATTTGCTCTTAATTTTGCATATTGTTGGTTTTCAAGGTTTTACTAAATTTGTAAACTGAGATTCCAATTGGTTATATTTTGCGTTTATTTCCTGATAACCTGCAAAAGAAACAGCACTTAGAATTAAAAATAAAGCTCTAATTTTTCATATTATCCTCCTATACATGTACCATTTGTTCTGATTACATTTAAAGCTTTTATATATTATATATTATTTATCTTTTTATTGTCAATTTTTATTTATTGATAATTAATCAATATGTAAAAATTACCAGTAGTAGACACCTATACCGGAATCTGATTGTATTTTATCATTAAAAACTGCTTTGAAGGAAATTCCTTCAGAGCAGTTTTTTTATTTATACTATTATTTTTCCGCAACTGCAAATATTTATATTGTAGAATGCTTTTTACCTTCGTAAACAGCTTCATCTGCTAAATCATCTTCAATTCTTAATAATTGGTTGTATTTTAGCCATTCTGTCTGTTCTTGAAGCAGATCCTGTTTTTAATTTGTCCTGCGTTTGTTGCAACAGCTATATCAGCTATTGTATCATCTTCAGTTTCTCCTGATCTGTGAGATACTACTGCTGTATATCCTGCTTTTTTAGCCATTTCGATAGCATCTAATGTTTCAGTTAATGTACCGATTTGGTTAACTTTTTATTAATATTGAGTTTGCGATTCCTTCTTTAATTCCTCTTTCAAGTCTTTCAGTATTTGTAACGAATAAATCGTCTCCTACTAATTGAACTTTTTACCCTAATTTTTCAGTTAATAATTTTGAAATCCTGCCCAGTCATCTTCAGCCAGACCATCTTCGATTGATACGATAGGGATATTTTTCGCATAATCCTGCATACCATTCTACCATTTCTTCAGAAGATCTTTACTACTCCACCTTCTCTTGTGAATGTGTAAACGTATTTGTCTCCTTCTTTTTAGCAAATTCAGATGAAGCAGCATCCATTGCGAATGTAATTTCTTCACCTAATTTATATCCTGCAGCTTTCAACTGCTTTAGAAATGATGTCTAACGCTCCTTCAGTACCATTAATGTTAGCAGGTGCGTATCCTCCTTCATTTCCTACGTTTGTAGAGTCTCCGTTAGCTTTTAAAAGTTTTCCTAGGTGATGGAATATTTCAGCACCCATTCTTAAAGCTTCTTTGTAAGTTTTTGCTCCAACAGGCTGTACCATGAATTCTTGAACGTCAACTGCAGAGTCGGCGTGAGATCCACCATTTAAAATATTCATCATAGGAACAGGTAATTCTTTTGCATTAACTCCTCCTAAATATCTATATAAAGGTATTCCCAATTGATTTGCAGCTGCTTTAGCTACTGCCAATGAAACTCCAAGTATTGCGTTTGCCCCTAATTTTCCTTTGTTAGGTGTTCCGTCTAGAGCTATCATTGCTTTATCAATAGCAACTTGATCTAAAGCGTCCATTCCAATTAAGTTTTCAGCTAAAACTGTATTTACATTTTCAACTGCTTTTAATACACCTTTTCCTAAGTATCTGGATTTGTCACCGTCTCTTAATTCAACTGCTTCGTGTTCTCCAGTAGATGCCCCTGACGGTACAGATGCTCTTCCCATTGCTCCGCCTTCTAAAAATACTTCCACTTCAACAGTTGGATTTCCTCTTGAATCAAGTATCTCTCTTGCATAGATATCTTCAATTCTAGTCATTTGTAATTACCTCCATCAAATTTTATTTAATTTTACATCTTGATTATATCACAATGTCTGTTTATTTTTCAAAACAATTTTTTTACGATTACCGTAAATTTTTCTTAATTTTTGAATTATTAAAATCTATTTTATATTTTTCAAGTTCATTATTTGCATATTCTATTGCAAATTCCAATCTTATTCTTTCTTTTACATCTGCAAAAAGTTGCTTCTTTAAATGGTACTTCACCAGTTTTTCCCCATAGGAAAATATCCGAAATTCTTCCTGCTGAGTTAATATTTCTCCAGTTTTTGAACCAAATAATTTATCCATCAGTGCAGGATCATTTTTACCAATTCCTGGAATACTGTCATTTTTTTGCCAATGTCTTAAATTTCTCTTTTTACTGAGAAGTTATATTTACCTTGTGATTCAACTTGTTCCCAAGTTACTTTCTTTTGAATCAAGTTCTGCTTTTTTACATCATTTAATCTTTCTTTACAAGTGCATCTTTTTGTTTCCTGTGATATTGTTGGCATTATTAATATATGGCTTACTTTTGCAAGGTTGGCATTGTTGGCATTTTTATCCTGCACATATATTATGTGATATCCAAACTGTGTTTTCACAGGTCCTACAATTTTACCCTTTTCGGCTTTTTTTACAGCTTCAGCAAATTCAGGTACAAGCTTTGTAAAATCAATTTCACCACCAAGACTTCCGCCATTTTGTGCAGAACCTGGATCTTTACTGAATTGTTTTGCTTTTTCAGCAAAATTTTCAACTGTTAATGATTTCATTATATCTTCTGCCTGTTTTTTTGCTGCTTCAATATCCTTACTTGATGCAGTATACTCATCTCCGATTACATATCCTGAAATAGTGTTCTGAGTATTGTACAATTCCTTTTTAGAGTTAAATCTTTCCTGCATTGCCGCTTCAGACGGTTTATAGGTATCAATTAAATGATTATAGTATTTCTTTGAATAACTGCTCAATTCACTTTAATCCAGTCAGTTCAGGAGAAACTTTAATTCCTGCTTCTTTTGCTTTAGCCTTAATTTTTCAGAAGTCTTTTCCAAACTCGATTTAAGCCCATTTTTTTATCGTATCAACCATTTCCTGTGAATATCCCTGAGGTGTTGACATATATAAAGACATAAGCTGTTCATTTACAGAAGCATTTGTGTATTTATATCCATCTTTTTCAATTACCACTTTATTTGAATCTTCATAAAAGTTTTTAAATTCAGGGACTTACTATTTCTATTTTTTTGCTTTTAGCTTTTTCCTTTTCTATAAACGAATTAATAAGGGCATCTGCCATTTCACCATTTAAAGAATCTTCTATTTCTTTTTTTGATTCTTCAAAAGTTCTTTCCTGAAAGACTGCTATATCTAAGTCTTTCATACATTTTCTTCACTTCTTCTTCACTTACTTTAGAAGACGCAAGTACTTTTTCCTGAACCTTTTTAGCTACTTCCTGTTCCCTTAAAACTTCCTTGTAAGTTGTCAAGTTGTATCCGCTCTGAGTCAAAAGCCTGTATAAGATTTGGCTTTTCCCTCCTGCCTGTTTCTGAGCATTTTCTATAGCTTTATTTATAACACTTTCATCAGCTTTTATTTTTAATTTTTTTGCTCCGGCCAGTAATACTTCCCTATCAATCATAGTCTGAAAAATGTATTCCTTTCAATATATTTTCAGGCAATTCCTGCATTGTGTCTGTAGCTACACCCATTTGAGCAAGCTGCTGTTTTTTGTGAATTAAGTGCTGACATATTATTTTTCAAATGGTACAGCTCTCTTTCAAATTCATCCCTGTAGATTTTTCCCATCGACTTTTGCTATTACCTGTCTATGTGAATCATGGTTTACAACACTATTTTTCAAAAAAAGAATTCCACTTATTATCATAGATAAAGCAAAACCGAGTATTAAAATGATAGAAACTATTTTTAATTGTCCCTTTATGATTTCTAATTCCCATATCTCCTCCTATTTTTACAAGTATTTTTAATTATATCAGTAATTCCTTTAAAAATCTACTATAAATATTTTATTTTACAAAAAAAGTAAATTCAAAGTAGAATTTATATCAATTTATACATTTTATGTTCAAATATACAGAAAAAGAGATAATTTATATTAGAAAACTAAATTATCTCTTGTATCTATTTATTATTTTTAATTTCTTAAATTGTTCTTTTTTTTGCTGCACATAATGGGCATACCCATTTTTCAGTAATATCTTTCAAAAAGTAGTTCCTGATTTTTATTTTTATTATCAGGATCTCCTATTTTAAAAATCATAGAACATATCCACAGTCTGTACAAACATATTTTTCCATCTTATTCAGCTTTTCCTAATGCTTCATCAAATTCATATAATGCCGCTGTATTTTTCATCAACTTTAAACAGATTTAACTTAGTTATGATTGTATCGAATAAGTCTTCTTCTTCTTCCTGTTCAGTTACAAACCAGTTAAGGAAGTTTTCAGCTCCAAAATCATTTAAGCTTCTTGCTAAAGCATAGATTCCTTCGATTGAAGCAGTTACTGCTTTTTCATGATCCATAGCATCGTTAAATACTTCTAAAATTGTAGCAAAAGTTCCTTTAGGAGCATCAAGTGCTTTCCAATGTAACTTTTCCACCTCTTAATAAGATATAATCATAGAATTTTTGTGCATGTCCTCTTTCTTCAGCTGCATGACCATTCATCCATTTAGCAAATCCGTCTAATCCAATATATTCAAAGTGTGCTGCCATTGCCTGATATTGATAAGCTGCTTCCAGCTCCATGTTTAATTGTCTGTTTAATTCTTTTTCTAAATCTTTTGATAATTTCATTTTATACCATCTCCATTCTTATTTTTTTAATTAATTTTTCTCTTTCTTGCTTTTTAAACACTCAGAACACTTTCCTTTAGGTAAAAAGTGAGTTTCTTCAACTTCAACATTTCCCAACTTCATTAAATCTAATTTTTGATAAATCTATGTCAAAAATCTATTATTTTTCCACACGCTGTACATTTAAAAATGTCCATGCGTATCCATTACAACATCATATCTGACTTCATTATCTTCTATAATTACTTCATTTACAATACGACTGTCTACAAATATATTAAGCGTATTGTAAACTGTTGTTTTAGATAACGTTGGAATTTCTGTTGAAAGATTTCGAAATATGTCATCAACTGTAGGGATGCGTATGGTGATCTAATAAATATTGAAATATTTTTTTATTCTCTGGATTGATGGCTTTATGCCATTTTCCTTTCAGATATTCACCTACATTAAGCATATTTTTTTCTCCTTCCTTAATTTTTTTATGTATACATATAAATTAAGTTTTTGGATAACATATATATCCTTTTTGTATCCGTTATAATTTTTATAACGTTTTTGTATATAATGTCAATTATCATTTAACAGTCAAAAACTACTTTTTCGTTTTTTTATATACAAAATATTAGTAGGCAGAATATCTCATTAAATATCTGTCAATATTTTCTCCATATTCATTTTCAAGCTTTTCAGCTATTACAAAACCAGCTTTCTTATAGAGATTTTTGCGAGCTTCATTATCTATTCCCACAGTCAGTTCAACAGTGGAAATATCATGTCTTATTAGATAATCCATAACATAAGCAAGTAACTTCCCGGCATGTCCCTGTCTTTCATATTCTGGTACTGTTGAAACTCCGTAAAGATATGCAGTGCTCATGTCAAAAGCCCCTAAGAACTTCTATTACTGAAATAAGTTCCTCTGAGATAAATTCTTCCTTGACATTATCTCCTTCTAATCCGTCTAATTTCCCGTCATCCCTATTTTCTCCACAATTCTCTCCAGTAAAAGTTATTTTTTCCCCTTTTTTTAAAAACTGCAAATACTTTTACCATATTTTGCAAAAGGCTTTTATATTCCACTTCCCCTACAGAACCTTCTCCAAAAACTTTATCTTCATGCTCGACTATCTCATCGAAAAAAGCTTATCATCTTTATCATGGGAAAGTTCCTAATATAAAAACTATTTCCATTTAAAAATATAGTTATCTATTATTTCCATATTTAATCCCCTTTTCTATAATTTCTTAATAATCTACCCTGTAAAGATAAAGCCCTTCTGCAGGTGCCAGTATTTTCCCTCCATCTGCATCAGGATTCTCAAGTTTTTTTATTATGTAATCTTCATCTTTTTCTTTAAAAATATACTGCCAGAGCAGATCCTATCATTATTCTTACCATTGTTTTCAGAAATGAACTTCCTGAAATTTTAATTTTTATTTCTCCTGTATTTTCATCAAATACACTTTCACATCATAAATTTCCCTTATTGTATTCCTCAATGCCTTGTCTTTTTCATAAAACTGCTGAAATCATGTTTTCCGATATATACTTTTCATTATTTTTTTCCAGTATTTTTACCATCTACACTGTCTTTTTATTCCAGCAATATAACTCGCTTCAAAAGGAGTGATTTCCTCCTTTTTTTCATAATATATAAATATATTCTTCTTTTTGTGCATCAAATCTGGAATTAAAACTCCTTCTCCCACTTCTTCTATTTCAAGAATTTTTACTTCTCCATAAAGATTTTTATTTATCTGACTTTTTAATTGCTTCAACAGGAATATTTTTTTCAATTAGAAAAGTTGGAAACTTGTCCTGTGGCATGAACTCCCTTTATCTGTCCTTCCTGATGAAATCATGTTAACTTTTTCAGAAAAATCTTTGAAAAAGTATCTTTTCTATTTCCCTTGAACTGTTTTTCCTTTATTTTTGTCTTTGAAAGCCTTCAAACTTACTTCCATCATATTGATATACAATTTTTATATTTTTTTCATTTTCACTCTCATTCTATCTTTTTTTTATATGGAATTCTAATATTTTTCTAAGCTTATTGCCTTATTATATAGTTAGAAATAAAAAAACATAAAAATAAATAACTTTTTTTCTTCAAATAACTTCCTTAGGAAAAAGACTTTTACATAATGTGAAGTCTTTTTCTACTTTATTAATAGGATTATAGTAAACGAGCTTCCTAAAATGTACCTATGCATTTTTGTAGAAGATCGTTTTGTTATTATTTAAAAAATTATATTATTTTCACTGTCAAATTCAACTCTGATAAGAGAATGCAGATTTATTCCTTTTTCTCTTAGCCTTTTTCCCTCCATCCTGAAAAACTTTTTCAATGACAATACCTATTCCAGAAAGTTCAGCTCCTGCACTTTCAACTAAATTCACAAGACCTAATGCCGCAGATCATTTGCCAGAAAATCATCTATAACCAGTACTTTATCATCCTTTTGACAAATAATTTCTTGATATTCTTATTTTGTATGTTTTTCCTCTTGTATAGGAATATACTTCACTTTCATAAGTACTTTCATCCATATTACTGCTTTCCACTTTTTAGCAAATAACACAGGAACATTGAAAATACTGTGCTGCTCATTACTGCTATTGCAATTCCTGAAGCCTCCACAGTTAATATTTTCGTAACTTCCTGTCAGAAAATCTTCTTTTAAATTCCTTACCTACTTCATTTAGAAAAATTCTACATCTATCTGATGATTCAGAAAAGAATCAACTTTTTAAAATACAACCTTCTTTTTATTATTCCTCTTTAAGTATCTTCTGTTTTTAAATATTCCATTTTCTGCCTCCTCAAGATTTATTTAAAAATTCATACAGTATATATATTACTAAAATTTACAAAAAGAGCATTTCATCGAAAGATATGCTCTTGTAATTAGGTATTTAAATTGCTATGAAATATCGTAAATAGGGACACGATTGTTAGGTATTCAGCTATTAAACAGGAATATCAGGAAATGTATTGTTTATTTATATATTTTCTAAAAGTTATTTATAAAAATGGTGCGAAAGGTGGGACTCGAACCCACATGTCGAAGACGCTAGATCCTAAGTCTAGTGCGTATACCAATTTCGCCACTCTCGCATTTTTTTATTTGAATGGTGAGCCATACTGGAATCGAACCAGTGACACCATGATTAAAAAGTCATGTGCTCTACCGACTGAGCTAATGGCTCATAATATGGGGTGACTGACGGGACTTGAACCCGCGACAACCAGTGCCACAAACTGGCGCTCTACCAACTGAACTACAGTCACCATTATTATAAAGTTTATTACTATTCTCACTTATTTTTTTCAAAAAATGGAGCGGGGAGACGAGGGTCGAACTCGCGACATTCAGCTTGGAAGGCTGACGCTCTACCAACTGAGCTACTCCCGCATTATTTGTAATGGTCGGTGTAGCAGGATTTGAACCTGCGACCCCCTGCTCCCAAGGCAGGTGCGCTACCGAACTGCGCTATACACCGTTACGTTTTATTTTTGTGCCGTTCCTTTCGGACAGATAATATACTATCATTTTTATTTCTTTTTGTCAACATTTTTTTATTTTTTTGTAAAAAAATTTTTAAATAAGCGTAAAAATAAAGGCTTGCAAGTATCAAAAATAATCTTATTTTTACATATATTTAAAAATATTTTTAACAAATATCAAAATTATCTCAAAAAAATAAATATTAATGTGGAAAACTATATTCTAATTTATATGAAATTTTAATAGTTGAAGAAATATAGTCTTCACATATTTTACATTTATATTTTTCATTTTTAAAATCTTAATTTTTATAGATTAATCAGGAATTTTTATTCCCATTTTCCATTTTTCCTGAAAAATAATAATAAGAATCTACTGTATCAAGTAAATATCCATCTACACCTATCGATCCAAGTTTTTCCCTGTATTCCTTTATTACATTTTTCCATTCACTGTTCCAGTATTTTTACAATATAGTTACCTTTCCAGTCTGGATTTTCCTTAACTATCCATTTTGGCCATTTTTTTACTCCATTCTTTTTTTCCAGTAACCTCTGTAATCTTCAGCTTCTCCTATGCTCAAGTAAGAAATTACAATTCTTTTCCCACCCCCATATATATTATAGAGCCGAAAATAAAAAGACATGACCTTAAATTTATAAATTTTATGGTCCATGTCCCTAATTCTATTTTTTTGCATTATTTAATACATATTCATAGTAATCCCTATATTTTTTTACCTATATTTTTTTAAAGATCTCTTTCCTCAGCTAGTTTATAGGCATTTTCTATTATCTCATTTAAATTTTCCAACTTTATTTTCTGTAATATTTACTATTTTTTTCATAAAACTCTTCATTATTTCTGGCCTTGAAACAATTTTTTTCCATCCTCCAGCCAGTTTTCATACACAGGAATATCCCTCACAACAACAGGCAGTTTTCGATGAAAGTGCTTCAAGTACTACAATTCCTTCATTTTCTTCATAAGTCATAAAAAGAAAAAGCTTTTGCTCCACTAAATGCCCCTATCAATATTTCCTTATCTACATATCCTGGAAAAAAATCAGATTTTTTTAGGGGATTTTCAATTATATTCTGTATTTTTTTAGGAAGCATAGGTTTTTATGCTGGAGGAACCAAACCAGAAAAAAACTGATAGTCCTTACATTTTTCAACTATTTTTACAAAATCCATAATACCTTTTCTTTCAAATGGCAGACCTGCCGTTATTATAAATGGTTTATTGATTTTATATTCTTCCCTGAATCTCTTTTTCAAGTTCTTCCCTCTTGGAAAAACTTCTGAGTATCTACTCCATTTGAAATAACCCTTATTTCTTTCGGAGATATTAAATATTTTTTTCCTTTATAAGATTTTTAGTGTACTCTGTGGGAGATATAAGGTAATCAGCACTGTTATAAAAGTTTTTAGCCCAGAATTTTATTAACGGTGCCAGCTGGTTGCTGAACTTTACACTCCCTTAAAAATCCTCATATGTTGTATGGGTATGATAAATAACAGGTTTACCCTTTTTCTTTGCATCTTTTAAAACTCTCCATGATTTAAGCCCAATTGTATTTATATGCACTAAATCATAGTCATCTTCAGGTTCAAGAGTGAAATCAACATTATTTGCTCCAAGGGCTTCTACCTGATGATTTAATGCTTGCCCAACGCCTGATCTGCTGAATGTATTTTTCCCCTCTGAAAATAGTAAAACTTTCATTTACATCATACTCCTCTATTGTTTTTATAGACTGCCTCCACTCTTTCCCCAAATTTTTTTCTGCAGTGTAGTCCTGAGAAACATTAAAGGCATTTTTCAACTATTTTGATCCCTAAATTCTTTATCATTTTTCAAAAAGCATTATATTATTTACAAATTCTTCTTCATTACGGTAAACAAGTCCTGCTTCATTCTTTACCAGGAGATCTTCAAGATTTAAGTCAAATCTGGCATTTCACCGGTGTTTCAGCTGCCATCAGCTTCCACAAAGGTAAGTCCCTGTGTCTCAGAAACACTGGCATTTAGGAATACATCTCCCATCTGATAGTAAATAGCTACTTTATCATGAGGAACTTCCCCTGCAAATATAACTCTGTCAGCTATTCCAAGATTTTCTGCCTGTTTTTTCAAATCATCTGTTATAGACTCTCTTCCAACTATCATAAACTTAAATTTTTTATCTTCAATTTTTGAAAACATATCAATAAGTACATCTATACTTTTTTCCTGTGCTATTCTTCCAATATATACACATAAGAACTCATCATCTTCCACTCCAAAACTTTCCCTCATGAAGTTTATTTCTTCATCTGTATAGTTTTCACGGTAAAATCTGTCCAAATCAAGTCCTGTTGGAATTATGTTCATCACTTTATCAACATCGTAGGAGTATAGTATATCTTCAACTTTTCTTGTAGGCACTATCAGTGCATCACATTTTTCACAGTAAAATTTACTTATTCCTGCTGCAATTTTTTTGGCAGGTACTGTAAAATGCCCTTTTGTAATATAATGTGTATAATATTCATAAAGTGTATGGTATGTGTGAACCAGAGGAATTTCAAGATTTACTGCAGCAAATCTGGCAAATGTTCCAACTCCCCATTCTGTCTGTGAATGTATTATATCAAGATTAAGCTTATTTATTTTTATTATTTTTTTGGTGAATAAAGAAGTCCTAATCTATACTGGGGTAAAGGCTTAAACTCCATGCTTGGTATTCTAAGTACATTAGGTTCCACCTGCAGGAGCATCAGGATCAGTCGTAGTTATAATATAGACTTTATGACCTTTTTTTACGCAATTCCCTTTCAAGTGTACTTATAGAACTCACAACCCCATTTACCTGCGGTCTATAAGTATCTGTAAATATTCCAACTCTCATTCTTTTTCTCCTTTTAAATGAAGAGCTGCCACAAACAGAAGCTCCTCATGTCTTCTTAATTAGACAGCTCTATTTATTTTACTCGGTTTCAGGAAATTCCAGAAAAAAATTTCCCTATTTTTCCCAATTCTGTAATCTTTTTAAAATTCTTCTGGAAATCACTTCATAGTTATGTTCATCATTTTTGAAACTCCAAGCCTTTTTCCAGAATTTCCAGAATTTTATGATTTTCCATATTGTATATTTCTTCTTTTAGTTGTACATTCTTCCAGATTATATGCCCTAATAATTTCTTCAATTTTATCCAGACTTTTCAGCTTTTTCAAGAATTTTACCGCCACTTCTTCAAGAGGCAGGACATTATCCTTTATAGAGCCTGTTATAGCAAGATTGTATGCTACATAGTCATCTTCAAATTTTGGCCATAATACTCCTGGAGTATCGAGCAGTTCAGTTTGTCATCTATTTTTTTATCCATTGTTTTTCCTTTTTGTAAACCCTGGTGTATTTCCAACTCTGGCTTTATTCTTGTTTACAAACTTATTTATAAACTTGGATTTTTCCAACATTTGAATTCCAACTATCATTGCCCTTACTTCTGTTTTTCCTTAAGCCTTTTCTTCTTCATTTTCTCCAGCTTATCGGAGTATATTTTTATCAGTTATTTTTCTTAATTCATTAAAATTTGTTCCTTTTTCAACACTCAAGGCAACAAAATAATCTGAAATATTATTTTTCAAGAAAATAGTCCTGCCACTTTTTCAGCTCTTTGCTGTCTACCAAATCCACTTTATTTAAAACTGTTATTTTCTGCTTGTTCTTAGCCAGCTTTGAAATATCAGGATTTTTTTACTTGAAAAAGGGTATTCTGGCATCCAGTATTTCTATTACCAGGTCTATTATTTTTTTAAATTTTCAGTTATAAGTTCCTTTGTTTTTTTCATATGTCCGGGATACCAGTTTATATTCATTCTACTTCTCCTTTTTTTATTTTTAAAATATATTCCGTCATCATCTTTTGCCCTTATAAATAAAAACTATTTCACCTTTTATAGGCTTTTTCTCGAGCTTTTCAATTATTTCAGAAACATCTCCTCTTATTATTTCTTCATAGATTTTTAGTCAGCTCCTTGTTATGACAACGTATCTTTCTCCGAGATATTCCTTTATATCCTTCAATGTTTTTAAAAATTCTGTTAGGGAGACTCCAGAATGACTATAGTTCTTTCTTCAGATTGAAGTTTATTAAACAGTGTCTGTCTCCCTTTCTTTTTTGGAAGAAAGCCTTCGTATGCCATTCTTCTCATATCAAGTCCTGAAATGCTTGCTCCTGTAACAATGGAGGAAGCCCCCGGAATACCAGCTACTTTAATATCCCTTTTCAGTATTTCATTTACCAGTTCAAATCCCGGATCTGAAATACAGGGAGTTCCTGCATCTGTTACCAGTGCTATATTTTTATCATCTTCCAGCAGACTCAATATATTCTCTATCTGATGTAATTTATTATGCTCATGATACTGATACACCCTCTTTTCAATTTCATAGTGATCAAGCAGCTTTTTGTTACCCTTGTATCCTCAGCAAATATATAATCTACTTCCTTTAAAATTCTGATAGCCCTGAAAGTTATATCTTCCAGATTTCCTATCGGTGTACCAACTACATAAAACATAACTTCTCCTATTTTTACAGTTTTTCAGTTTTTTTATTCATTTCTTCAATTGCTCTTTTTAACTGTACATCTCCTGCTGTAATTATCTTTTTCGCTTCTTCTGCACCTTTATCTTTAATAAGTATTTCTTCTACTTCTTTTTCCCTGTTTTTTTCTTGCTTCTTCAGAGTCATTTGCATACCCTTTTAATGCCAGAAGTTCTTCCATTTCAACCTTTATATCAGGTTCAATACCTTTTTCATGTATATAGTTACCTTTTTGGGTGTAAAAGTACTGTGCTATTGTCAGTTTTATAGCATCATTTGTTTTCAGAGGTATTATCTGCTGAACTATTCCTTTTCCAAATGTCTTTTCTCCTATAATTGTCCCTCTTTTGTAATCTTTTATTGCTCCTGTAACGATTTCTGAAGCCGAAGCACTTCCTTTATTTATAAGCACTACTAACGGGAAATCTCCCATGTAACTCAATGTTCTGTTATATTTTCTTTCCTGTCCGTTCTTATATTTCAGGGAAACGATTAAGTTTTCCTTTACAAGAAGAGATGATATATCCTGTGCTTCCTGTAATGAACCTCCTGGATTAAGTCTCAAGTCAAGGATTAATCCTTTCATTCCTTTAGCCTGTAAATCTTTTATAGCTTTCTGCACTTCTTCTCCGACATGGTTTCCAAATCTCAGAAGACTCACATATCCTATGTTGTTATCAAGCATTTTACTTTCAACCATTTCAAGCTTTATTTTTGCCCTTGTCATAGTAAACTTCAACGGTTCCTTTTTCCCGCTTCTGACAACTTCAACATTTACTTTTTGTTCCTTCTTTTCCCTTTAACAGTTTTTACAGTATCTGCAGCTGTCAGTGGAAGTATATCCTTATCGTCGACTTTTGTTATTCTGTCTCCAATTTTTATTCCAACTTTTTCCGCAGGACTTCCTATAAATGGTGAAACAACTTCCAGTGCTTCCCCTTTTTTCTTATTTATAGTCATTCCCACTCCTACATATTCTCCGTCCATATCTTCAGCAAAAATGCTCAAGATCTTCCTTTGACAGATATTCTGAATAAGGATCATTTAATTTATTTATAACTCCTGCAACAGCTCCTTTATAAAAGCTCTTCCTTGCTTGGAGTTTCCTCCTTACCCTACATATCTGTTCTCAATTATGTTAATGACATCCACTATCCTATTTAGCTCTGTCATGTCTTTTGTATATCCTGCACTTTCATTTTTTTGTCGTTTCTGGCAGTTTTTATTATAGTTGTAGCACAAAACAAAGGTACACTTACCAGTATAAGTCCAAAAATTGCACGAAGTAACTTATTTTTTTCATTTTTCCTCCTATTTATTTTGCTTATTAAAATTAATCAGTATCAGAAATTCCTTGTTCCCTTTAGTTCCTTTTATGGGAGAATCTTCCACTCCCACCAGTTCATAGCCGCTTTCCTCTGAAAAATGCAATTATTTTTATTGCTTCATCATGGTAGTTTTCATCAATGACTACACCATTTTTCCCAATTTTTTCCCTTCCAACTTCAAACTGGGGTTTTATGAGCATTACAACCTGCCCATTTTCACTCAGAAACTTTTCAAGATAAGGAATAACTTTCGTCAGCGAAATAAATGAAACATCAATAACTATAAAATCAACCTTACTGTTTTCCACATCTTCAGGTGTCAGATCCTTTATATGAGTTTCTTCTATGGAAACTACTCTTTCATCGTTTTTCAGCCTCCAGTCAAGCTGATTTGTTCCAACATCCACACCATAAACTCTCTTGGCTCCATTCTGCAATGCACAGTCTGTAAAACCTCCTGTAGATGCTCCTATATCCAGTATGATTTTATCCTTAAAATCAAGATTCCATATTTTTATTGCCTTTTCCAGCTTCAAGCCACCTCGGCTCACATATTTCAATCTATCCTTTATTCTTATTGACAGTTCATCCGTGTCTTTAAAATTCGTCCCTGCTTTTGTTACCGCCTGTTCATTCACGATTACGTTTCCCGGCCATAATTTCCCTTTTTAGCCTTTTCCCTCGTATCAAACAGCCCTCGCTCCACAAGAATTAAATCAAGTCTTTTTTTCATGCCTTTTTACTAACTCCTAAATAATAAAATACTTTTCTTATTTTTTCATTTATTTTTTATTATTTAAACCAATACTGGTACACTTTATCCTAAAATGTACCCTTTAAATAAAAATCCTAAAAACTATTCCAAGAATACTTCCTATAACAACTTCGAAAGGCGTATGTCCAAGAAATTCCTTGAACTCTTCACTTATTATTTCTATACCTTCTCTTTTTTTCTATATTATCTACAAGCGTATTCAACGCTTTTGCATGTTTTCCAGCCTGTCTTCTTATACCGGTTGCATCATACAGAACTATTCCCATGAAAACCATTGAAATTGCAAATTCTATTGAAGCTGCTCCCTTAAGAATATACACTCCTGTAGCAAGAGAAACAACTGTTGATGCATGAGAACTTGGCATTCCACCAGTCTGGAACAATCTTCTCCACTGTATTTTTTCCTTTTTCAGAAGAGGTGAAAATACTTTATAAAACTGTGCGGCAAAACAGGAAATTGCAGCTACATCCAGCAATCTGTTCCCAAACAATATCCCACTACTCATTTTCTACTTTCTTCCCTTTCCTTTTTAAAAGTCATTAAATTCCTTTGTTATTTTTTTCCTTTTTTTATTATCAGCCTTGAAGAATATCAGTACTTTTTCCAATACTGTCCACATATACTGAATCTGTTTTTGTAGCTATTTCATTCCCAAGTTCCCTTTCAAGTTCCACTGAGGAATTCTGCAATATTTTTACTTTAATCAGTTCCCTTTTTTTTACCACATTTGCGATACTTTCAATAACATCGTCATCTATACCGCCCTTTCCTATTCTCACAACAGGCTCAAGATCATGTGCCAATTTTTTCAGGAAAGCTCTTTCTTTACTCGAAAGATTCATTTTAAACCTCCATTATTATAGGTAGAATTATTGGTTCCCTGTCAGTTTTCTTATTCAGAATTCTCCTATTTTCAATTTTAATCTCTGCTTTATTTTTCCAATTTCCTTTACATCTTGTGTTTCCATATTTTCCAGTTCAAGTCTTATAAGCTCTTTTGTTTCTGTCAGCAGGCTTTCTGCATCTTTATTATACACAAACCCCCTAGTTACAAGCTCTATCTGTTTACTAAACTTACCTGTTTTGTACTGTGAAATTGAAATTATTACGATACCGTCATCAGCAAGATTCTGTCTGTCCTTTCAATACTGCATTTCCAATATCTCCTATTCCAAATCCATCTATCAGTGTCACTCCACTTGGAACTTTTCCTACAGATTTGAAGTTTGACTTTGTAAGTTCCAGCTTCATACCATTTTCAGCCAGTATTATATTTTCTGAAGGAATTCCTACAGCTTCTGCCAGTTCCTTATGTTTTTTAAGCATTACATATTCCCCATGCACCGGCATGAAAAATTTAGGCTTTATAAGGTTTAACATCAGTTTCTGTTCTTCCTGGCAGCCATGACCTGAAACGTGTATTCCAACTCCCTTTTCAAAAACAACATTTGCATGTCTTTTCATAAGCTGATTTATATTCTTATAGGCAGCCTTTTCATTTCCAGGAATAGGAGTTGCCGAAATTACTACTGTATCCCCTTCCCTTAATGAAATATATTTATGACTTCCATTTGCTATTCTCGACAGTGCGGCCAGAGGTTCCCCCTGTGTTCCTGTACACAATATTAGCACTTGGTTTGCCGGCAATGTTTCAACCTTTATCTATTTCCACCATTATTCCCTTTTGGAATTTTTAAATATCCAAGATTTGAACATATTTCAAATATTTTAACCATACTTCTTCCATCTATGGCTATTTTTCTTCCATAATTTTCAGCTATATAAATTATCTGCTGTAATCTATGTACATGTGAAGCAAATGCAGCAAGTATTATTCTTCCCTGAGCTTTTAGAAAATTCATCCTTCAGACTTTCCCCAACAGTTCTTTCTGAAGGTGTAAATCCTGGTATCTGTGCATTTGTACTGTCTGAAAGTAGAAGGTCTCACCCTTCTTCTCCAAGCTGTGCAAGCCTTCCAAAAATCAAATCCTTCACCATCAACAGGTGTTAAATCCACCTTTGAAAATCTCCCGTATGAAGAATTGTTCCTGCAGGGAGTTTTTATACATATTGCATAACAATCAGCTATACTGTGGGTAACACTTATAAATTCTACTGTGAAATATTTTTGAAATTTTAAGTATGCTTCTTCCCTTTATAATTTTTTTCTTTAGGAGCTTTTGCATCCCTCTTCTCAAATTTTGCCTTTGCAAGTTCCAGAGTCAGTCTTCCTCCATACATTGGAATATCTTCTGAACCTAATTTCTGATACAGATAAGGTATTGCCCCTATATGATCCTCATGACCGTGTGTTAAAAGTAATGCCTTTACTTTTATCCCTGTTACTTTCTAGATATGAAAAAAATCAGGGATTATAACGTCTATTCCCAAATGTTCGTCCTCAGGAAATGTAAGTCCTGCATCTACAATTATAATTTCATCTTTATACTGAAATGCAGTCATATTCTTTCCAATTTCTTCAATTCCACCAAGAGGAATAACATATACCTTTTCTCCTCTTTTTTTCTAGTTTTCATTTTTTTAACATTTGCAGAATCTATTTTTTTCAGGTATAAATTTTGAACCTGCCGTTTTCATTCAAATATTCATCATCACTGTAAAATGCAGCATTCTGAACATTAGATTTTTATTCTGGTTATATTAGCATTTTTAGAAAAAAATTTCTTTTTAAAAGGATAATCTGCCTTTTTCATTTCCTTTTTTTCCCGACTTTTTCCGACATCTAATTACCTCCTTTTTCTTTTATTTATCTTTTATTTCCTCTTCTTTTTTTCTTTGACCATTATTTTTGACAACTATGTTATTTTGTCCATTCTGATTATTTTTGTGAATTCTGGTTATTTTGGTTATTCTGCTGCTGTTTTTTTGCTTCTTCAGCCGCTGTGGCACTTTTTTTCTTGCCCTGTCAAGTTCCCTATATTTTTCAATGAAGATTCTTGCCATATTTCCTGACGCTGTACCTCCATAACCTCCACCTTCTACAATTGACACAAAAACAATTTCAGGATTATTTGATGGAAAATATCCCTGCAATCCATGAGTGGTTGTCTTTAAATCCTGTATTCTGTGCTGTACCTGTTTTTCGCCGATACAGGAAAATCATTGAATTTCAAAATTTTTGCAGTCCCTCCTGCTCCCGCAACAGGCAATCTCAATGCATTCTGTATCAATTTAAGAGTTTTATCACTTATATTTACTTTTTTTACTACCTGCGGTTTTATTAACTTCCATCTTACCATCAAACAGCATAAATTTATCCACAACTGTCGGTCTCATCATTACACCATTATTGGCTATAATCTGATAAACAGATGCCATTTGCAGAGGCGTTGTAAGCACATATCCCTGTCCAATGGACATATTTATAAGATCTCCCGGCAGCCAGGTTCTGTCTCCAGGATTCTTTGAATTTTTAAATCTTTTCTTTTTCCATTCAGGCGTAGGTAATGTACCAGGTAATTCTCCAGGAATATCTATTCCTGTTTTTTTCTCCTATCCCAAATTCCTTAGAATATTTTATGACATTATCTAATCCTGCCTTTTGTGAAAAATACATAATAATAAGTATTTACTGATTGTTCTATTGATTTATTAAAATTAGTGACTCCATTTCCTGATTTACTGGAATCTCTGAATACGAGTCCTTTATATCTGTACTGTCCTGTTGATACTACACTTTCATATGGAGAAATTCCTGATTCAAGGATAGCCACTCCTGTTACAGCCTTGTAAATTGATCCAGGAGGATATAATCCAGCAATTCCCTTATTTACAAGTGGTTTTGATTTTTGAATTTACCAGTGCATTCCACTGTTCATCAGAATTCTTGAACTCAGCAAATTCAAGCTTATTTCAGGATAACTCACAAAAGTGATTATTTTTTTCCTGTTTTTGCTTCCATTGCTATAAATGCTCCACTTTCCCCTTCAAAAGCTTTTGTCATAAATTTCTGAAGTTCAAGATCTATTGAAAGGTATAAACTCTTTCCCGCAATACTGTCAGTATTTTCAAGACGTCTTATTGTATTACCTTTTTGCATCAACTTCAACATTTTCTACCCCATCCTGACCTTTCATTTCCTTGTCGTAGTATTTTTCAACACCTTTTTTCCCTATAAGATCTGTATTCTGATATCCCTTCATCCTTCAGTTTTTCATATTCCTTCTCATCAATAGGTTTTACATTTCCTATTACATGTGAAGCAATACTGTCTTCAGGATAAAATCTTTTTATTATATTCTACTATATCTATCCTATTATTATCGATTTTTTTCTATAGCTTTTAAAGCTATATTCTTATCTAAATCTTCTATAACAAGTATTGATTTATCAGTTCCTATACGTGGCTGTTTAAAAACCTTGTAATAATGTAATCTGTTGTATACCCTGTAAGTTCACTTATTTTTTTATATCTATTATTGTTTCCAGAAGTTTTTCCTGTCTGGATTTTTTTCTCTTTGACAGTCTCTCCTTTATCTGATCCATATTAAAACTCTGTATTTCCCTCAGAATTTTTGTATCTGTAGAGTCTATCTGTTTTGTAGCATAATGAACCAGCATATATCCTGTAATATTTTTCGCCAGAAGCTTTCCATTCCTGTCGTATATTTCCCCTCTTGTAGCTTTTTATGATATTTGTCCTAACCCTGTTCTGGAGTGCTCTCTCTTCATACTTTGAGGCATCCAGTATCTGTATCGAAAAACAATCTTCCCTATGAAGATTAAAAAAACAATCGTTATCAGAGAGAAAAGCAACATATCTAGGACTTCTTCCCTCCTTATCCAGTTCTCTCATATATTCTACTCCTTATAAATACGCACTTCTGTATGTTTTATTAATCTATCTCTTCTTCTGTCTGATTTCCTCTAACTCCTGAATAAAATGCATCCAGCTGGTAGTATTCCCTTGCATCCTTACTAAATACGCTTACAATAATATCCCCGGCATCTATCAGAACCCAGTTGCATTCTTCAAGCCCTTCCACATTTCTAATAGTTGTCAGACTTTTCTTTATATCTGACGCTATCGCTTCAATATTTCTTGAAGAACTTCCTGTACATAATATGGAATAATCAAAAAAATGGCGATTTTCCTCTCATGTCATACACTTTGACATCCTGTCCTTTTTATCTTCAATAATATTAACTATTGAAGCAATTTCCTTTTCCAGTTCCAAATCATTTTTTTACGTTCATTCTACACTTCCTTTTTCATTTAATTTTTTTCAATTTAATATTTTTTTATTATTTTTCCCTCAAGCAAAGTACCGTCAAAATCTGTTATAATTACATCAACCATATCTGATACCTTAACATCGAGATTATTTTCGTTTTCATTTTTTCAGTTTCATGAATACCTTTTATATAATTTTCAGTATATCCATAAGCTATATCTTCTGTAATCTCTTCTATATAAATTTTTCTGGCTGCTTCCAACCATATTTTTCCCTAAATTCTGCATATTTTCTTTTATTCAGCTCTTCCACCATTTTTACACGCATTTTTTTTACCTGCGAGTCAATTTTCCCTTCAAGCTTTGCCGCTGTAGTTTTTTTCCCTGTCAGAATAAGGAAATACGTGTAAATCTGAAAAATCCTATCAGTTCAAGATTTTTTTCATAGTATTACTGAAATTTTCCTCACCTTCCTGAGGAAATCCGACTATAACATCAGCTGTCAGGGAAATTTCAGGAACTTCCTTCTGAACCTTCTGAAGTATATCCACTACAAACTTTGCTTCATATTCCCTTCTCATAAGATGTAATATTTTATCATCCATTGTCTGAATTGACACATGCAGATGTGGCATCAGCTTTGGATTATTTTTAAGCATATACAAAAACTTATCCGTTATTGTATCCGGATATGCTGAACTCACCCTCACTCTTTCAATATTGTCTATTTCAAGTATCTTTTTCAAGTACAGTATCAAAATCAGTTTTTGGTTCAAGGTCAAGTCCATATTCACTAAGATTTATCCCTGTAAGGACAACTTCCTTGTAGCCCTGTTTCCCAAGATAAGTTATTTCTTCAAGAACACTTTCAACATCCCTTGATCTGCTCAGTCCCCTTGCATAAGGGATTTTGCAGTAGGAACAGAACTTTGTGCATCCATCCTGTATCTTTACAAATGCCCTTGCCTTTTCCCTCAGCACTGTGTATTTTTTAGAGCTGTATTCCTTCTCATCAAATATATTGTCCACCTGGTAATGCGAAACATTCTTGTCAACTATACTGAACACATTTTCCTTTTTTTGAATTTCCTATAATAAAAGTCTATTTCCTTCATTTCCTTCAGATCATCAAGATTTGTCTGTGCATAGCAGCCTGTTGCCACTACAACTGAATCAGGATTTGTATTTTTGGCACGTCGCAGCATTTTCCTATTTTTCCTGTCAGCAACATTTGTAACTGTACACGTATTTACAACATATACATCCGCCTTTTCTTCAAAATCCACTTCCTTATAGTTATTATCAAGAAAATCCTTTTTTTATAATTTCTGTTTCATACTGGTTCACTTTACATCCCCAACGTGTAAAATGCCACCGTTTTTTTCCTTCTGCTTTTTTTATCTTCTGTTACTCTTTCCATATTTTTGTTACTTATAGACATTTGCCAGTATACCTCCTATGACAATTGCCGCCGTTTCTGCCCTCAATATTCTCTTTCCAAGACTTATTTCAATTCCGCCCTTACTTTTCAGAAACATAACCTCCTCTTCAGTTATACCTCCTTCAGGCCCAACAATATATAAAAATATTTTTTTATCCTTATTGTCAATTAAATTAAATAAAATTTCCGATTCACAGCTATTCTCGTAAGCATATATGATTTTATCATATAATTCATAGTTTATGCTTTGTAGCCCTGTCACTTCATCAATTTCTGTAAACTTTACACCTTTACACTGCTTAAGGGATTCTCTTACCACTGTTTCCCATTTTTCTTTTTCATTAATCTTTACAACAACCCTCTCAGTTTTTTTAAAGGTATTATTTTATTTATTCCAATTTCTGTAAGTTTCTGAATTGCCAAATTCATCTTGTCATTTTTCAATATTCCGAGTGCAACATCTATATTAATATTCAGCGAATAATTATCAGTTTTTCTCTATTATTTTTTTAGTTTTATTTCTTTTTGCCCATGCCGGTAATTTCAGTGGTATATTCATATTCACCATCAATAACCCTTAAGCTATCCCCCACATTTAAACGATATACATTCTGTATGTGGTTACAGTCTCCCCTGTCATTTATCAGAATTTCATTTTCCATTAATATTCTTCTTATCTGCTATGACTGTCAACAATTAAATACACCTCAACATTTATTATACTTTGAATATAGCCTATTTCCAATTAGGAAAAGGTCTTTAAAAATAATTTATTTTTCATAGTCATTTTCAACATCTTCCTTACCTGACAACACCTTTTCAAGCCCAAGATGTCTGTATCCATGTTCTGTAACAATTCTTCCCCTCTGAGTTCTTTTAATGAAGCCTATTTTTACAAGATAAGGTTCATAAACTTCTTCTATCGTTCTCTTGTCTTCACCCAGAAGCAGTGACAATGTCTCTATTCCCACAGGTCCGCCATTATACACAGTTATAATTGACTTCAGTATATTCCTGTCAAGCTCATCAAGTCCATTTTCATCCACTCCAAGCAGTTTCAGTATTCCATTTACGCTTTCCTTATCAAGAACTCCATTTCCTGTAACAAGGGCATAATCCCTTGCTCTTTTTAAAAGCCTGTTGGCTATTCTGGGGGTTCCCCTGCTTCTTCTTGCAATTTCCTCTATTCCGTCTTCATCGTATTTTACATTAAGTATACTTGTTCCTCTTCTTATAATTTCCTTCAGTTCTTCCAGCTTGTAGTATTCCATACGGTGAGTTACCCCAAATCTGTCCCTCAAGGGTGTACTCAGCTGTCCTGCCCTTGTTGTAGCTCCAATTAGGGTAAACTTAGGAAGTTCTATTCTTATACTTCTCGCAGCCGGTCCTTTTCCAATAAGAATATCCAGTTCCCCGTCTTCCATAGCAGGATAAAGTATTTCCTCCACCGACGTATTAAGCCTATGAATTTCATCTATAAACAGAATATCGTTTTCTTCAAGAGACGTCAAAATCGCCGCTAAATCTCCTGCCTTTTCCAGAACAGGTCCGGTAGTGACTTTAAGATTCACTCCCATTTCTGTTGCAATAACTCCTGCAAGTGTGGTTTTCCCAAGCCCTGGCGGTCCATAAAGAAGTATGTGGTCCATTGCCTCATTTCTCATTTTTTTGCAGCTTTTTATAAAAAAATATTCATTTTTTTCCTTTAAATCTTCCTGTCCTATATACTCATCAAAAAGTTTTTGGACGTAAAGACTTTCTGAATATTGTCTTCACTAAGTTCCTTTGGTGCCAATATTCTTTCATCATCCATCATATCTACCTACCGCTTTTTATATTTGTCTTTACAAACAGCATTATAAAAAAACTGGAACACTGCAATAACTCCACCTAATATTCCACCTATTATTTCTATATGCTTTAATTCATTTTTAGAAATTCTCAATATTATCTCTTCTGTTTCCTCAAGTGAAAAAAATTCTGCATTTTTGAAAGCATTATTTCCTTGAAGTCTATTTTATCTTTTGCAATTTTAATTATTTTCCGAGATTATTTCTTCCTTGTTTTTCAAGTATTGCATTTTTAAAATACTTCTTTATTTTTTTCTATCATCGAATCGTTAATTAACATTTTTCAGCAGCGGATTTTTTTCTCAGTATGCTGTTCTGCAGTTTTTCCCCGATTATTTTATCAAGCAGTTCATCAATCATTTCTTCACTAAATTCACTGTTCTGAAACTTTTCGGCTATATCATCAAGGGATATAAGCTCCTTTTCAACAACTTCCGATATATTTTCAGCTATTTCATCCCTTCTTTTTTTGGTATAAGTCCCTGTATTTTTGAAAAACAGCAGATTCACTTCCTTATAAGGTCTAAATAACAGCTTTATGGCTAAATAGTTTGTAAACCATCCAATTAACGTTCCCACAGATACCATTATTAGAAACTGTATCACAAGATTCTTCAAATTTTTTCCTCCAACATTTTCATAACATTTCCAATTCCCAATTGTACATTCTATGGTATCATATTTATCGCCATTTTACAACTTTTATCGAGTTTTTTTATAAATCTGTAAATTTATTGCTTTAATATCCTGTAAAACCTTTTAAAACAATACTTTTTCCACAATACTTATCATATTTTTTTCAATAACATTTGTTGTGTATATTCAAATTTTGAATACTGTATTCGTTTTTCCTTCTTCCATAATTTTATTTTATATGCTATATTATAAAAAGAAAAAAATTATTTTTTTAATTATATCATGTTGGAGGAGAGAACAATGGATAAAAATTGATACAACACAATACACAAAAAGAAGAACTTATTGCAAAAAAATTAAAAAAAGGATGCTGAAGAACTTTACGATGACGGAACTTTTTCTGTAGTGAAGCAGTTGTTACAGTTATAAACAACTATCTTGGACAGCCATATCAACCTGAAGTTGTTAAAATGGCAAGTGGATTCCCTATAGGAATGGGAAAAGCAGGATGTCTTTGCGGATCTGTATCTGGAGGACAAATGGCATTAGGAATTGTTTACGGAAGAACTCAGGGAGAAGCAATGCAGGAAAAAAATGTTTGAAATGTCAAAAGGTCTTCATGACTACACTATGAAAGAATATGGATCATGCTGCTGCCGTGTAATGACAAGAAAATGGAGAGGTGATGACTTTAAAAGTCCTGAAAGAAAACGTCACTGTGTTGAAATTACAGGAAAAGTTGCTGAATGGGTTGCTGAACAGCTTATAAACGATAACAAAATTTTAGCAAAAGATTCAGAATAGTTAGCTGAAAGTATTTAAAATAAACTTAAAAATATAAATTGTGGAAAAATAAAAACACATCTGATAAGGTACATTCCTTGACAGGTGTTTTTTTCAGTTATTTATACTTTGCTACTTTCTTTCCCTTGAATTACTACCGATTAAGAATAAGCCAGATAATAAATATTATTACTTCAATAATCCAAGTTATTTTTCATCATTTTTATTAATTTTTCTTATTTTTTTAAAATAAATACTATTTGAAATATTTTTACTATACCAAACACAAAAAAATAACAGTATAAAATATTGTTTCTATGCCTATCCCGTTATAAAGAGTTAGAATAGTCATTCCAAATCCATATACGATATAAATAACTATTGTATATATTAAATCCATAATAGCATCTATATATAACAGAATAGTGTCACGGAATTTAAAAATAACAATAATTTTTTTAAATTTAAAACAAGAAAAAAATAACTACTATTTGCTGAATGTAAAAAAATCTAGTGTCATCATTGTTATTCCCCCATTCTGGTTATAATAATCCTTAACATTCTTAATTAATTGTTTTTCAAACTTTTTTTACTTGATACATTTTTTTAACTATTTATTTCCACAGGATAGACAAAGCAGTAGAAATACTCCGATTATTTTCTAGTTTAAATAATAGAAATCTTTTTAGAGTTTAACTCCACATTTATTTCTCAATGTCATTTATCTTTATTTCCAAATAACTTTCTATTTCTTTAGGTAGCATTAAAAATGTCTTTTTCCCTAACAATACTCTTTTTGTACTCATCCAAAGTACAGCTCCAGTCTGGCCAGTCGTAGAAGTCGGATTCAAACTCTACCCTGTCTTTATATACGGAAGTGAAAAATATCTCTGTTCCTGTTTCAAAGCACTCTATTTCTTCACTTTCCACTCTTTTTATTTCATCAAGTTCATAATCTACACTTTTTACGGTTCTTATCTCCCATACAGCTCCAGCTAAATAACGTGAGTAATTAACATCATATTTTTCATCATCTATAACATCACAGTCTGGAGCCCATAATTCTCCATTTTTTTAGCTAATTTATAAAAATTTCACTTTCATCAGTTTCCTCCTTCATACATCGGAAAGGCTAAAGAGTATACTTTAAAAATACAGAAGTATTCCCTCACTATTTTAGCATTAAGTATATAATCTATACCTCCTTATTCTTTTCCTGCTCCTATACTAAATTTATATAGTTTCAAATCGTTTAACTTTTTATTTTCTCTGAAACATATTATGCTTAACAATCTAATTATAGCTAGAAATAATTTTTTTCATACTCATTTCCCTTTTTAATTTTTATTTCTTATTTCTTACTTCAAAAAAATTCTTCAGGTATCTCTTCCTTAAATAAATCTAATAAATAATTATACAGTTCTTTTTCACTTTCAGATAGCAACGTCTCATTTCTGGAAGAAAATTTTTACTTTCTTATGAATTATTTTTATCACTTGTAAATAATGTTATTTCTTCTCTAAAGAAAGGTAAGAGGTAATAACCTTCAATCTTATTTTCATTTATTTTTTTCCTAAAACAGGGATATATCTTATTTTTTTATTAAATTCTTTAAAAATACATATATTTTTCTTCACCATCTTTATTCAAATAGTATAATTCTAATGTTACATGCTCTGAATCCTTTTTCCAGTATAAATCTTCCATATAAAAGTTTTTTTGCCATTTTTCAATTCAGTGTAGTCTCTTGAATAATATGAATCAAGATTATTCTTATCAAAAATATCGGATAATGCCAACTTTTTATCTTCTAATTCTTTTTCCCCTAAATAAAGTCTACTTTCTGTAAATTTAAAATCTCCTATTTCTTTTTCTGAAGAATATATTTTAAAAATATAGTAGTATTTCCTTACTATTTTTAGCATTCAATATATAATCTATTCCTCCATATCCTTCTCCTACTACTCCACCTGAACGAAATTCATACAACTCTAAATCCTTCAATTTTTCATTTTCTCCAAAAACATACTATATTTAACAACACAATAATCATAAATAAAAAAATAGCTTTTTCATATCGATTTTTTTCTCCTAATAATTTTTATTCATCAGCAACATATCTCATTCTTAATGGTAATCCATGTTCTTTTTCTTAAATCATTTTCAGTTATATTATCAACCTTATTATAGTCTCCATAAACACCAATATTCTTTGCATTTCCCTTTGTCAAGTTACCTATTACTACTGTCCTGTATTCTTCTACATCTCCTGCCACATTGTAGTGGGAGTTCCCCTTTGTCACATCCTCGGTTGTTTGTATAGTACAATCCAGTAATCCAGTATAAATTAATATAGCGAATCCAAGTTTTTCTTGTTTGACTGTCTTAACATAAAAATCAATATAAAAGGTAACCCTGTTTCAAATATGACAAAAAGATAGAAAAAAATAATATTTTTATTTTTAATATTACTTTCTTTAGGAATAACATAATTGTTTGTAAAACATAAAACATAATAATTCCACTAAGAAATACAAACATTACAATATCCTGTTCATTATTGTATTCAGGAATGTTTTTGTAAAATTACCCATATATAGATTATAAAAATTGATAATACAGTGATAAAAATTGAAAAATCCAAAATCTATTAAAGTTACATAATTCTGAAAAAATAAACATCAAAAAAACCTTTTATTATTTCTGATCTTAAAAATATTGTCATACAATACCAAAATTAAAAATTAATATTATTCATAATTCTACTTCTTTTCTTTCCAATTTATTCTTAGTAAAAATTGATTAATATTGATTTTATTAAATTTTGCTATCACATTTTATTATTTAGATATTTTTTTGTAACGATATTTTGTCAACAAATATAAAAGCTACTATTTGTTAAATAAGGATAACGCATTTTCTTTTTTTCATAATAAAGTTTATACAAACTTAATTTTTGACTTACTTTTAGAATCTATAATTTCTATTTTTCCATATTCTGAATACAACTTATCTAATGGTATAGGGTTTTAATTCAATAATTGTGAACAAATTGTCATTGATTTTTACAGGATAACCTCCTATTTTAGTTTTTTTATTTATTTTTACTTATAATTTTATCGGAATTTTTGACCTTTTGACTATATTGTTTTTCTTCATGTAATAAATTTCACCATCAACATAATCAAATGGAAAAATCTCCATCAAAAAGAAATTCTGAAATATTTTTAAATTTATTAAAACTATAAATTTTATTTTCTTTTTGAATATATAATTTCATTCTCTTTTTATTACAGGCAATCCTTGTCCATTATAAGTCAAAAATTTCTTTTATTTTTTTCAGTTTTTAAATTATACGAATATAATATAGATCTATTCTCCTTTAGATTACTATCCAATCTATCGCCAACAGAAAAAAATATACATTATTTTCTATTTTTCATATAAGGCATCTTATCTTTAAAAATAAATGGAAATGGTATTTTTTTCAATTATTTTATTATTTTTTTAATATCATATTTTACTACAAAAACTTTTTCTATTATAGTGTTAACGTCTTCATAATAGGAATCTCGTTCAAAAATAAAAATATTTTTTCATTCTCAACAGATAAAATATCTGTTGCATATTCTGCGTTAAATTCAAATATTTTATCCTTTTCATTAAAAATAACTATTTTTGCTTCCCTTACTCTTTGTATTGAATATAGTTATGAAATATTTTTAAGCATATTAAAAAAATTTTTATTCTTTCAAGTATAACTTTTCCATAAAAAAATAATTAGCAATAACAAGCAAAAAGCAGAGTAAACGTATAAGTTTATTCATAAATACCTCATTTCATCCGATTATATTTTTTTCTTTATTTTTTTATCTCCCCTATTCCAGAACCTAAATTTTTCAACTGTGGATTTATTACTTTACCAATCAAAATTAATATACATAAAAAAATAATTTCTATTTCTTACTTACCTAAATTATACCCCATATTTTTTTCTTTTTACAATAAAAATCAATAAAATAATAATTCTATTTTAATGTTAAAATTTTTAAAAATAGGGTATAATATAATGTAACTTAATTTTTAGGAGGATATAATGAAAAAATTATTATTAGCTCTGGCAGTTTTGTCAGCTACTTCTGCATTTGCTGCAGGACCAAAAGTTCCTTATACTCACGAAGGGTTCTACTCAACTGATAAAGTTCAGAAAGCAGTACATTTTTGTATCTGTGGAAGATATTAAGAAAAAGTCTTGAAGGAAAAGGGCCTATCAACGTAAGTTTTGATATTGATGACACATTACTTCATTCAAGTGGATATTTCATCTATGGACAGCACTACTACCAAATTCCTGGAGATAAAAGAGGACCAATAAGTTATCTTTACAATCAGAAGTTCTGGGATTATGTTGCTGAAAACGGAGATGAACATTCAATTCCTAAACAATCTGCAAAAGATCTTATAAAAATGCACCTTGAAAGAGGAGATAATGTATTCTTTATAACTGGAAGAACTAAGCACTCAAAAGATAAGAACTATACTTCTACTAAACTTTCTAAAACATTACAGAGATACTTTGAACTGCCTAAAGAAGTTTACGTAGAATATACTGCTGACACTCCTACAGGAGGATACAAATACGATAAATCATACTACATTAAAAAAACATAACGTATCTATCCACTACGGAGACAGTGATGATGATATTCTTGCTGCAAGAGAGTTAGGAATCAGAGGAATCCGTGTACAAAAGAGCGTACAACTCTACTAACCCTCAAAAAAACTTAATGGTGGATATGGAGAAGAAGTAGTAATAAATTCTGCATGGTAATATTCTTAATTTACAAACAACTCCTTAAAAAGGGACTGTTAAAAAAACAGTCCCTTTACTATTTACATTAAATCATATCAAAAATTTTACATAAAATTCCAATTTTTAAAAATTTATTAACTGTTATTTTTAATTAACCGCTTCATTAACAGTATTTTTTTCTGTCACTTTAGATATGATAAATCCTATTACAAAAACAAATTCCAGCTGCAGAAAGCCATCCCAAATCCGCACTTTGCAAAGGTAATTTTTTTACCAGTGAGGATGCCAGAGGTATTTCTATATTTATTTTATCAAGTGTGTGTATAATACTTATTACAACAGTAGGATATATTGCAAATCTATATACAGTCGAACTTCCCTTTATATACTTGTCTAGCAGTGCAAGCACAATAAGAACTAACGAAGCTGGATAAATTGCCAGAAGTACCGGAACACTATATTCCATTATCTTGTTCAATCCAAGATTTGCCAGCATATAACTCCATAATACCCATATTGTAGCCCAAACTTTATAAGGTACTCTTCTTACCATAGAATGAAAATACTGACTTAATGAAGTTGTCAGGCCAACTCCTATATTAAGACATGCAACTGTAAACATACATGCCAGAAGTACCGCTCCAAAATTTCCATATAGGTATTTCATTACATCTGCCAATATTTCTGCCCCATTACTCGTATTTGGAAACTTTGAAATACTTGATGCCCCTACATGTGCAAGCATCATATACACAACAAAAAGTAAAATTCCTGCAAATATTCCTGTTGAAATTACAATCTTTGCTATTTTAGATTCTTCCAGTACATTCTTCTGTTTAATAACATATACTACAACCAGACCATAATTTAGTCCTGCCAGTGCATCTAAAGTAAGATAACCATCTAGGAAACCCTGTAATCCCATATTCTTTGCATATAGAGGTTCAGGTGGCATATATCCTCCCATTGGCTTTAAGAAAGTACCTACAAAAAGCATAAGTATTAGCACAAGAAATATAGGTGATGTAATTTTGCTTATTCTTTCCAGGAGTTTGTTAGGACTTAAGCTTAGCCAGTATACTACTCCGAAAAATACTGTCGTATAAATAAACAGTATAAGGCCTTTTGGAACATTTGCCGGTATATATGGTGATATTGCAATTTCAAAAGGCAAAGTACCTGCTCTAGGCATTGCAAGTGCAGGCCCTATAGCCAAATATGTCGCAATAGTGAATATAATTGAAAATATAGGATCTACTCTATTAGCAAGGTTTCTAAGTCCATTAGATTTTGCAACTGCTACTACTCCAAGAATGGGAAATATAATAGCTGTTATACTAAAAAAATAGCATTGTAGTGACTACATTTGTTCCTGCCTGTTTTCCAATAATTGGAGGAAAAAAATAAGATTTCCAGCTCCAAAAATACAGAAAAATACCATTAATCCAATCATTAATAATTCTTTTTCTTCATCTTTTATTTAATTATACAGTATAAAAATCTGTATATTCCTTTCCGATATATTTGATATTTTTTACAATAAAAAGCCGATACCCCTAAAAAAATATCGACTTTTTCAAAAAATTTTTTTATTTAAACTACACTAATTCTATTATTGCTAATTCAGCAGAGTCTCCTCTTCTTACATCAGTTTTAATAATTCTTGTATATCCACCATTTCTATCCATGTATTTAGGTGCAATTTCCTTGAAAACTTTAGCAACAGCTTCTTCATTTCTTAAAAAAATGCGAATGCCTGTCTTCTCAAGTGAATAGCTTTTTGCTCTTTCATCATTATTTTCAAGATTAAAATTATTGTATTTTTTTCCTAATGTTATCACTTTTTCAACAAATTTTCTTAATTCTTTCGCTCTTGTAACTGTCGTTTCAATTCTTTCGGCATTTACTAAAGAAATAGTCATATTTTTTTCATCATTGCTAATCTATGATCACTTCTTCTACCTAATTTTTCTATATGATTTATTATGATTCATCTACTTCTTCCCTCCTTGATACTATTTTTATTAATTACCGGCTTCTTCACTTAAATCGTAGCCAAGTTCTTTCATTTTATCTATTATTTCATTTTAAAGATTTTTCTACCCTAAGTTTTTTTAATCTTTAATAATTCAATATATGACATTGAAGTAAGATCAGATATAGTGTTTACTCCTGCTTTTTCAGACAGTTGTAAGATCTTACAGTGAAGTCAAGTTCTTCTATCTTCATGTCTTCTATATTATTTTTCAGTTTCAGTATTTGTTGCTGCAGCTTCATCTTCGCTGCCTCTGAATTTACTCATGTTATTTCCAATATTAGTAAATGGATTAACATGTATTTTCAGTAATTCTACAGCATAAGAAAGTGCATCCTGTATTTCAATACTTCCATCAGTAGCAATTTCCAGAACTAATTTGTCATAGTTTGTAACCCTACCAACCATAGTATCCTCTACTCTATAATTTACCTTTTTAATCGGTGTATATATTGCATCTACTGCTAAATATCCTATAGGCCAACCTTCAGTATCTATTTCATCTGAAACTACAAACCCTTCTCCTGAATCAACTAAAAATTCCATATTTATTTCCTTATCAGTTGTTACAGTTGCAATAACTTGCTCAGGATTTATAATCTTTATACCGGCCTCAACTTTTATATCAGCCGCTGTAATAACTTTAGGACCTTTAACAGATAAGAACATTTTCTTTTCTCCTGGTTCATCAAGTTCAACAACTATTTCCTTAACATTTAATATAATGTCAGTAACAGCTTCCTTTACTCCAGGTATTGTAGAAAATTCGTTTAACACTCCATCTATTCTAAGTCCTTTTATTGCAGATCCAGGTATTGATGATAATAATATTCTCCTTAAAGCATTTCCTATAGTATTTCCGTACCCTCTATAAAGAGGTTCCAGTATATATTTAGCTGAATGTCTTCCTTCTTTTTCTTCAGTTAATTTTATATTTTTTTAGCTATTTTTTTCTATATTTAACAAGCTAAATCATCTCCTTGGATTAAAAATATTATTATCTAGAGTAGAACTCGATAATCATTGATTCATTTACATCGAAAATCAACTGCATCTCTTCCAGGATTTTCAAGTACTTTAGCTGTTAATGTAGATTCTTCTAATGACAACCATCCTGGAACTGATTTCTGTCCTACTGATTCTTTGATGATTGAAATTTCTTTAGAATCTTCTTTAACAGAAATTACATCTCCCTGTTTTTACTCTGTAGAAGCTATATTAACTCTTTTTCCATTTATTAATACGTGACCATGGCTGACAATTTGTCTTGCCTGTCTTCTTGTTGCTCCAAATCCTAATCTGTATACAACATTATCTAATCTTCTTTCCAAGTATTGAAGTAGTAATTCCCCTGTTACTCCTTCTTTTCTTGTTGCTTCTTCGTATAATTTATAGAATTGTTTTTCCATTACTCCATATACAAATCTAGCTTTCTGTTTTTCTCTCATTTGTGTTCCGTATTCTGTTAATTTTCTATTTGCATTTGGTCTTATATTTCTGTTTGACTTTTTATTTACACCTAGAACGCTTGGATCTAAACCAAGATTTCTACATTTTTTTAACACCGGCTGTCTATCTCTTGCCATTTATCTATTTCCTCCTTATTTAATAAATTTACGGTCTTCTCTTTTTAGGTGGTCTTGCACCATTGTGAGGTACCGGAGTTATATCAACTATTCTTGTTACTTCCAGACCTGTAGCCTGAATTGATCTTATAGAAGCTTCTCTTCCAGATCCCGGTCCTTTTATTTTAATCTCTATCTGTTTCATTCCATTTTCGATTGCAACTTGCGCTGCTTGTTCTGCCGCTATTTGAGCTGCGAATGGAGTTCCTTTTTTTGTTCCTTTGAACCCTGAAGTTCCTCCTGATTTCCAGATTACTACTTTTCCTTCAGAATCTGTTATAGTTACAACAGTATTATTAAAAAGTAGAATGTATATATGCTATCCCATTAGGAATATTTTTTTAATTTTTCTTTTTTTGAAACTGCTGGTCTTTTTAGCCACTTATGGTTTCCTCCTTAACTTAATTATTTTTTTCTTAGCTATTGCCATTTTTAACTGGACCTTTTCTAGTTCTTGCGTTTGTCTTAGTTTTTTTGTCCTCTTACAGGTAGTCCGTTTCTGTGTCTTAATCCTCTGTAACTCTTAATATCCAATAATCTTTTGATATTAAGTCTGATTTCTTTTCTAAGTTCCCCTTCGATTTTTGTACTCTTCAACTATTGTTCTGATTTTTCCCTACTTGTTCTTCAGTTAAATCTTTTACTTTGATGTCCTTGTCAACACCTGCTTTTTCTAAAATCTCGTTTGAAGTGCTTCTACCTATTCCAAAAGATATAAGTTAATGAAATTTCAACTCTTTTGTTTCTTGGAATGTCTACTCCCCGCTATTCTAGCCAAATTTTTTTCCTCCTCTGTTTTTTTGATATTTTTAACCTTCTTCAATATGCCCTTACATAAAAAATATAAGGAATAAGCCCTACAGCCAAACATATCTTTACAATTTTTATTTTCATATCATATCTCTCTCGAATTATATATAATTTAAATAAAAATTTTTTTCAGATTGCTTATTTGTTTTTCTTATCCTTGTATTTGCTTATGTTTAGGGTTTTCGCATATTACTCTTACTTTTTCCGTGACGTTTGATGATTTTACATTTGTCACAGATAGGCTTTTACTGAAGCTTTCACTTTCATTAAAAACCCTCCTTCCAATAAAAATGTTATTTTTTTCCTATACACGATTCTTCCTCTTGACAGATCATACGGCGAAACTTCAACCGTTACCTTGTCTCCAGGCAAAATCTTAATATAGTTCATCCTCATTTTTACCTGAGATATGTCCCAATACTTCATGTCCATTTTCTAATCTTATCTGGAACATTGCATTTGGTAGAGCTTCTAAAATTTCACCCTCTAACTCAAGTACATCTTGTTTTGCCATAAAACTCACCTCGGATCCTTTTCAATTATATCAAAACTCCAAAAAATGTCCAGCTTTTTTTCATATTCTGAACAATTTTTTTGAATTACTCTAATTGATTAGTGTAATCGTAATATTATACGATTTTTTTTCTGTTTTGTCTATCTTTATTTGTTACTAAAAAAACTTTTCAATAACTGTCTTTTAACGCATCATCATTATTTGAAGTACTTTTCAAACTTTGACATTTGCCTTTATTTCGTCATTCGCATTGGCAACTGCAACAGGCATACCTACCACCTCAAGAAGCGGAATATCATTATAACTGTCTCCCACAGCAATCATTTCTTCTGTTCCTATACCAAGTATCTCTCCGAGCTTTCTTAATGTTTTACCCTTTATTTATATTCTTATTTGCAATCTCAAGAAAGATAGGCTTTGGATATTGCTATAAAATAGTCATTTCCATATTTTTGATTTCATATGTTCTTCCGCTTTTTTTACTGTTTTCAGGATCGCTTATAAGCATGGATTTTGTAGTTTTGTCAATTCCGTAACCTTTAAGTTCCTCAAGACTTCCAAACTCTGTAAACTTCATTCCGCACAGTTTTTGCTTCAAATCTTGTATTTTCAGTATCCTTACTTGCATAAACAGTATCATCTCCATATAAAACCATCGGAATTTCAATTTCACATGAAAGTTCGTATATTTTTTTCTTATATCTTCCCAGTCAAGCCCTTCATGAAAAAAATCATTTTCCCGTCAATCATATCTATAAGCTGACCACCGTTAAATGCCAGTACATACCCTCCGAGTTTATCCATTTCCAGTTCTTTAGCATATTCAAACATTGCAAAACTTGGTCTTCCGCTTGCCAGAACAAACTTCACCCCTTTTTTCTGAATTTCCTTTATTGCTTCAATATTTCCTGCTGAAGTGAAATGTTCATCATTTAATAATGTTCCATCCATATCAGTAGCAATCAGTTTATACTCCATTCTTTTCCTCCATTTTTAGATTTCTTTCATTATATCGACTAAATTTAATATTTTCCAGTTCAGTATTGTAATCACAGAAAAAGCTTTTATTTATAACAATTCCATAAGTTTTATCACATCTTCCTTTTTAGTTGCCCAGCTTGTGGCAAATCTTATAACCGTATGGTTTTCATCATATTTTTTTCCCAGAGCTGAATACAACACGTTTTTGAAAGCTCTTCCATTTTACTGTTTTCAACTATTACAAACTGCTGATTTGTAGGTGATTCAAAAGTAGAATCTGTATCCTTTTTCAGCCAGTTCCCTTTTTAATATTTCCGACATTTCTATGGCATGTTTACTTATCCTGAAGTACAGATCATCTGTAAACAGCGTGTCAAACTGCACTCCCAGAAGTCTACCCTTTGCAAGCAATGCTCCATGCTGTTTTATAAATGTAACAAAATTTTTTTCGGCGTATTGTTATGCGTAAAAACAATCGCTTCTCCGGATAATGCTCCTATTTTTTTGTTCCACCAATGTAAAAATACATCACACAGCTCACACAAAACTTCCAGTGTAACATCAGTATTTTTAGCCATAAGGCCATATCCCAGTCTGGCTCCGTCCACAAACAGAGGTATTCCATAATCTCTGCAGACTTTACTAAGTTCCGTTAAATCTTCTTTTGTATAAAGGGTTCCGTATTCTGTAGGGTGGGAAATATAAACCATTCCAGGATAGACCATATGCTGATGGTTCTGATCATTGTAAAATGTCTCAATGAACTTTCTTAATTCTACAGCATTTATTTTCCCTTCATGCTGAGGTAGCGGCATCACCTTATGACCTGTGAATTCTATCGCTCCTGATTCATGTACATTTATATGGCCTGTTTCAGCTGCAACAGCTCCTTCATAAGATTCCAGCAGAGCATCTATTACAACTGCATTTGTCTGTGTTCCTCCTGTTAAAAGATACACGTCTACATTTTCATTTTTACACGCCTTCTTTATTTTTTCCTCTGCACTTAAAGTATACTTGTCAGTTCCATATCCAGGAAGCTTTTCATCATTTGTCCTTAAAAATGCATCCAGTATCTCCTTGCAGGCTCCTTCTGTGTAATCATTTGCAAAATATAGCATGTCTCTCTCCTTTCAACTTCATTTAAATACTTGCATTATGTAAATTTAGATATCTAAATACTCCTCTTCTTTTATCATATGTTTTTTTCCAGATCCTTTCCCTTACGCAAAAAATAATATGCACTTCTTTTTATCTGCCCTTATATAAAAAGTTTTTTTCCATCCATTTCAACAAATGCAACATTACTTTCAAGTGCAATCGCATCTGTACTTTCTTTTTCATTATTTCATCAAATTCTTTTTCTTTCCTCTTCCTCATAATGGACATTATTCAGATATGGTAAAATACCCAGTCCTTTCACCCATTTATACCTCGGTCTGTCTATCCCTTCAATAAATTCACTGTCACTGAATCCAGCCTTAAACCAGCATAGCGACCCTGCACTTAGTCCGGAAAGCACAATATTTTTTTCTTATATGCTTCCTTCAAGTATTTATCTACTGAATATTTTTCCCAGATTTTCATCATATATTCTGTATTTCCCCTCCAACATATATAATATCAGATTTTAATATTGTATCTCTTATGTCATCCTCTTCAATATTTTTCCTTTTGTCAGACAGAGAATTTTCACATCACATCCAAGTTCTCCGTAAACTTTTTAACAGTTTCAATATATCCCTCCGCATCATGACTCGCAGTAGGAATAAAAGAGCAACGAAGGTCTTTCTTTTCCAGAAAGTGAAACTATAAATTTGTCAATGTTTAAAGTCTCTCCATCTTTTTATTTCTCCTCCGCCTATCGCCACTATTCTTCCCATAAGTCTTTTTCCTTTTCTAACTATAGTATATGTTGCAAAAATGGAACTGGATAAATAAGAAAATGTATCAAAAATCATTTTTACAGACTTTTCTTTATCTCCCCATTTTTACAGTTCCATTTCTTCATTTTAATAATTTTAAAAATATTTATGTACTAATCCTTATATCCATTAGGATTTTTCTTCTGCCAGTTCCATGAATCTGCACACATCTGCTCTATTGTATATGTAGGTTCCCAACCTAACAGATTTTTAGCCTTATCTATACGTGCGTAAGACACAGGAATATCTCCTGCACGACGTCCTGCTATGACATAAGGTATTTTCTTTCCTACCGCTTTTTCAAAATTTTCAACTATTTCAAGGACACTGTATCCTTTTCCGCTTCCAAGATTAATCGCTTCAAACCCTTTACCTTTTCCTGAAACAAGGTATTTAATTGAAGCTGAATGCCCTGCCGCCAGATCATTTATGTGGATAAAGTCCCTTATACATGTCCCATCAGGTGTATCATAGTCATCTCCGAATACGCTTAATTTTTCAAGTTTTCCTACTGCCACCTGAGTGATGTAAGGTGCAAGGTTGTTAGGAATTCCATTAGGGTCTTCCCCTATATCTCCACTTTCATGTGCACCTAGAGGATTGAAATATCTTAATGCTATTATTTCCCATGAATCATCTGATGCAGCCAGATCCACAAGAATATGCTCTATCATAAGCTTTGTTCTTCCATAAGGATTTGTAGCTCCCATGTCATTGTCTTCCATTAATGGCATTACCTTTGGAATACCGTAAACCGTAGCTGAAGAGCTGAACACAAGTTTTTTTACTGAAAATTCCTGCATAACTTCAAGAAGAACTATCATTCCTATTAAGTTGTTATCATAATACATAAGGGGCTTTTCAACTGATTCACCTACCGCCTTATATCCGGCAAAGTTAATGACAGCATCAATTTTATTTTCCTTTGAAAAACTTCCCTTAAGCCTTCCTTGTTACGTATATCCAGTTCATAATATTTTATTTTTTTCTGTCTGCCAGTCTTTTCCAAAATACTTATAACTTTTTACTTGAATTACTGAAATCATCAGCAATAATAACATCAAAACCTTTTTTTATTAAATCCAGCACTGTATGGGAGCCGATATATCCTGCTCCTCCTGTTATCAAAACTGTTTCCATAGTATAACTTCTCCTTTATTTTATATAGCAAATATAGCTAACAAAGCCAGAATAGCAGGAACTCCCTGCATAAGAAGAATTCTGTATGAAACTGTTACAGCACCATATATTGCCGCACATACAACACATGACAGAAAAAATATGGCAAGCTGAACCTGAAACGCACCTGTTTCAAATATGCTCCATATCAATCCCATCGCCAGAAATCCATTATATAGCCCTTGGTTAGCCATCATTATTTTTACTCTTTCATCTTTAAGAAACTCTTTTTCAAGCCCAAAACTTCTCTGGGCAACTTTACTTTCGCTGAAGAACATTTCTATAATCAGAATATAGATATGTTCCACCGCTACAAGCAATATTAGCAATCCAGCAATAATACCCAATTTCAACCTCCAATATATTAAACTTTCTGTAAACGGCTATTTTATACTAATATTTTCTAGTCCTTTACACTTAATATTAAAGGTTTTCCATCTACAATTGCAAGACTGTGTTCATACTGGGCAGATCTTTTACCGTCTTTTGTGACAGCTGTCCACATATCCTGAAGTATTTTTACCTTGTAAGTCCCTACATTTACCATAGGCTCAACAGTAATTACCATTCCATCTTCAATTTTTGCACCAGTTCCGGCTTTTCCATAGTTTGGAATTATTGGGTCTTCGTGCATTTCTTTTCCAACCCCATGTCCTGCAAAATCTCTTACAAGAGAAAATCCAAAACTTTCCACATACTCCTGAATAGTATGCCCTATGTCACCTATTCTATTTCCGGCACGTGCCGCTTCAATTCCAATATCTCTGGCCTTTTTAGTAACTTCCATAAGTTTTTTTGCTTCTTCGTCTATTTCTCCTACAGCATAAGTTATTGCAGCATCTCCAAAATATCCATCAAGCACCGTAACTGTATCAACTGTCAGTATGTCTCCCTCTTTCAGGATCTGCTTTTTACTTGGAATTCCATGTACTACAACTTCATTTACAGAAATACATGTAGCTGCCGGATACGGAGGATAAGGTCTTCCTATGTCATATCCTTTTGTCCCTGGAATTGCACCCTGAGATCTCATGTAGTCTTCTGCAATCTGATCCAGTTCATGTGTACTTATTCCCGGCTTAATATACTGAGGCAGTATATCTTCAAACAGTCTCGCTATAATTTCATTTGCTTTTTTATCTTTTTTTATTTCATCCATTGTTTTATAAATTATCATTGTACTTACTCTTTCTGCCATTTTTAGTTATTTGAAAATAATTCCTGTTAAAAATAGGCTTTTTCTTTAAAATTTTTATCAGAAACTTTATTTCAGATTCTGATAAATATAATCACTTTATTTTACTATTTTCTCCAATATTTCGATTATATCCTTTGTTATTTCATCCAGTTTTTGCTCCATCCACAGAATAAACCTTGTTCTGTTTTTTTATAGAAATCTAAAACCGGAGCTGTCTGTTCATTGTAAACTGCCAGTCTTTTTTTCACTGTTTCTTCATTGTCGTCAGCTCTCTGTTCAAGGTCTTCCGGATTTTCATCAACAGGCGGATTATATTTTATATGATATTTTTTTCCTGTCTTTTTAGATACTCTTCTTCCTGTAATTCTTTCTATTATTTCATCATCACTTACATCAAGGGCAATTACCTTTTCAATTTCCCTGTTGGATTTTTCCAATATTTTATCTAATTCCTCAGCCTGAGCAACAGTTCTAGGAAATCCGTCAAGAATAAATCCTTTCTTGCAGTCATCTTCCTGAAGTCTTGCTTCTACAAGTCCATTTTACTATTTCATCAGATACAAGTTTACCTTCATCCATAAGTTTTTGCTTCCTAATCCTAACGGAGTTTTATTTTGCTATTGCCGCTCTTAAAATATCTCCTGTAGAAATTTGAGGTATTTCATATTTTTTTATAAGTTCTTTCGCCTGAGTTCCTTTTCCTGCTCCTGGAGCTCCAAATAATACTATGTTCATATTTTTTTCACACGATGTATGTTGCTAACCGTGCACTCCTTTCTATATTAATAGTTTCCCTATCTGTTATTTATTTTACCACATTTTTGAAAAAATTGAATAAATAAAAACAAAAAAGCCCTGAAGTAAAACTTCAAGGCAATTCTATATTATTTAAAATTAGTTTCCATCAACAAATCTTACGTTTTCGAAATCTACATTTTGGAAGAATAATTCAACTCTTCTGTTATTGTATCTTCCTTTAACTGTGTTGTTAGTATCAACTGGTTGAGATTCTCCTCTTCCTGTGATAGTTCCGTAAGAAACTGTGTTTTTCAATCCATATTCTTTCAATAATCTAGCAACGTTTTGTGCTCTTGATACTGATAATTTTTGGTTGTAAGCATCTGATCCTGTAGAATCTGTATGTCCAACGAAATCGATTGATCCACCTTCAGCGAATTGGTTGATTACGTTTGCGATAGTTCCCTAAATCTCTAGCTTCAGCTTCGTTAGGTACTCTTCCGTCAACTTTAAATCCTCTGATTACACATTTCTTTTCGCTTGCTGAACAACTGAATGGTAATTCAACAGTTTTAGCACCAATTGTTTTTACAGGAGCTGGTTGAGTTTTTATAACTTCTACTGGTTTTTCAACAGTAACTACTTCTTTAACTATTTTTGGTCCTCTGTCATTTTTCAATTGACCGAATCTGTATCCAACTCTTACTCCAAATGTGTCTAATGAATCTCTTTCTCTTTCTCCATTTACTCTATCTTTTACTGAGAATCCTGCTTTTTCATATAAAGCTTCTAATGAAACTGGTCCAAATTCAGTTCCTAATCCAACTGCTCCATATAATCCACCAGATATATCTACATCAGAAGCTAATTCTCTAGCTTCATTAGCGAAGTTATATCCTGCTCTTCCTAATACATATAAAGCATCATTTCCTGATTGTGTAGTTACTAGGTTGAATTTTTCCTAATGCATACACAGGTGCACTTCTGAATAATTTGTCGTTGAATTTATCTTTTAATTTTCCTGAATTTGAAGATAATTTGTATTCAGCTCCAACTCCCCATTCAAATTCTCCTTGGTTATCGAAGATATATTCAGCACCTAAAGTTGGTCCTTTTTTCAACTTTAAGATTTTTCTCCATCACCAAATTTTTGCTTCTCTACTGAAATCGTATCCGAATTTCAATTGTCCTTCAGACGCTATAGCATTTAATGCTAATAAAGCTGTCCCTAAAATAACTAACTTTTTCATTTAATTTCCTCCTTGATATTTCAAATCATTTAATTTCATAGTTTCCTAACTTTCTTCTAAGATTATACTATAAGTTGCTAAAAAAATCAACTCTTTTTTTGTTTTTAATTTTTCATTTCTGCTTTTTTTCTCAATCCCTTTTAAAATTAAGGATTTTAAACTATTTTTTTACTTTTTAAATTTTTTCAATCTTTCCTTATATAATCATTATTTTTTTCGATAGAATTTTTCTATTTTTTTCATCAGTGCAATCCCTATTATTTTTTTATTTTACTGTTTTCTGTATTAATGATTACATTATCAAAGTACTCATCTATTATATCAGATTTTTCAAGCAATGTCTTTTATATAAACTGAAAATTCCTGATTTTCAAGTCTTTCAAGTTCATTACTGAATTTGTAAAAGGTTTCTTTCCTCTTCTTTTTCAAATAACGACTCATCAAGCAATGTATCGTTGTCTTTTTCTTCCTTAACTATATTTTTTTACACGTTTCAGAAGATTTATCAGTGTTTTAAAATGCTCTGTATTTGACAGTTCAGAAAGGACTGCCAGTCTTTCATCCAGTTTTACAACACTGTCTTCAAGATCAATTTCATATGAAATCAAATCCTTGCTATATTTTTTTCAGAAAGAACGTTTACAACCCTCTGTTTAAAGAATTCTGTAATATCCTGAACTACATTTTCTGAAAGAACTTTTTATCTTCCGAGAAAAATTTCATATGCTTTTTCAATCAGCTTTTTATAATTAAAGTCAAGCTTAGAATTCAATGTGACATACACTATTCCCTGTATTGCACGTCTCAATGCATACGGATCTTTTGAACTTGTAGGCTTTAAACCAACAGAAAAGCATCCTGTAACCGTATCAATTTTATCAGCTATTCCTGCAATTGCTCCTTCTATTGTGGCAGGCAATGTATCTCCTGGTATCTTGGCAAGTAATGTTCAAAAATACCTGCCGCAACATCCTTGTTTTCTCCCTGCTTTTCAGCATAAATTGAACCCATGAATCCCTGAAGTTTTGTAAATTCCTTTTCTGCTATTACATTTGATACTAAATCTGCTTTTGCAAGCTCAACTGTTCTCAGTATATTTTCCTTTTTATCCTGAAGATTAAGTTCATCTACAAGGTATTCCGCTATTTTTTTACTTCTTTCCACCTTGTCATAGATACTTCCCATATCCTTCTGGAATGTAACTTCCTTCAATTTCTCCACATTATCTGAAAAATTTACCTTTTAAATCCTCATCAAAGAAGAATTTTGCATCTGCAAGTCTTGGCTCTATAACCTTTTTCATTACCCTTCTTTACAGTTTCAGAATATTCAGGAGCATTTCTTATAAGGATAAACTTGTTTGTCAGTTTTTCCATCTTTTATCCCTCACAGGGAAAATATCTCTGATGTGTTTCCATTGTAATAGTTGTTATATCTTCAGGCAGCAGTAAATAATCCTTGTTGTATTCCCCTTTTGATTGCATAAGGATATTCCACAAGGTTTATAACCTCTTCCAGAAGATAGTTGTTTACTACTGCAACGTCTCCGTCGTTTTCGCAGTTTTCTTTTATACTTTTAAGAATTTCTTCTTTTCTTTTTATCTTTTTAGCTATGACACAGTTCTTCTCCAGTACTTCTTCATATTGTGCCGGAGCAGGTATTTCAGCATTCTGAGATGCAAAATATCTCATACCTCTTGTTTTATTGCTTCCTGTTATCCCTTCAAATTCAAAAGGCAGCACCTTGTCTCCTAAAAAGTGTTACAAACCATTTTATAGGTCTTGCAAATCTGAATGTTCTGTCGCTCCATTTCATAGATTTTTTTCAAATTCTATTTTTTTCTTACAACACTGTCCAGAAATTTCCGGCAGTACTTCTTCAGTTGCCTTTTCCGCAATAAATGTTTCAATTGAAATATATTTTTCCCTTTTCATTTTCTACGATTTTAACATCACTTTCAGACGCATTCTGGGATTTTATAAATCCTTCTCCTGCTTTTGTAAGTTTTTCCATCCTTGTAAGCAATTTCTATTGACGGTCCCACACTTTTTATCCAGATCCTGCTGTTTTTTTCAGCAATATCCTTCACAATAACAGCAACCCTTCTCGGTGTACTGAAAGGATTCGATATCAGAGAATGAAATTCTTTCGTCTGTCAATTTTTTTCTGTCATTATCTTTTTCAAATTTGCTTCAGTTTCATCTACATATCTGGAAGGAGCTCTTCCAGTCCTATTTCAAAAAGAAAAATCCATATAATCTCCTCTCTTTCCTTTTTACTTTTTCAGTAAAGGATATCCCAATCCTTTTCTAACTTCTACAAATTGTTCTGCACATCTTTTTGCTAAATCTCTGACTCTAAGAATATACGACATTCTTTCAGTTGTACTGATGGCTCCCCTTGCATCAAGATTGTTAAATGTATGGGAACATTTCAGAACATAATCATATGCCGGCAATACAAGCTTTATGTTCAAGGCAGTTCAATGCTTCCTTTTCATACATGTCAAACAGCTGGAAATTCATAGGTACATCAGCCACTTCAAAACTGTATTTGGACATTTCATATTCATACTGGAAACGTCTTTCTCCGTATTTTACTCCTTTTGTCCATTCAAGGTCATACACATTTTCCTTGTCCTGAAGATAAAAGAGCTATTCTTTCTAGTCCGTAAGTCAATTCAGCCGGAGTTATTTCCACTTCAAGTCCACCTACCTGCTGGAAAATAAGTAAACTGCGTAATTTCCATTCCGTCAAGCCATACTTCCCATCCTAGCCCCCATGCTCCAAGCGTAGGACTTTCCCAGTTATCTTCAACAAATCTTATATCATGCTTCTTCGGATCTATTCCTAAAGCTACCATGCTTTCAAGATAAAGCTCCTGGATATTTTCAGGTGACGGTTTCATGATTACCTGAAACTGGTGATGCTGATAAACTCTGTTTGGATTTTTCTCCATATCTTCCATCTTTTGGTCTTCTTGACGGTTCAACATATGCAACCTTCCAAGGTTCAGGCCCTAAGGACATTAAAAATGTGTCAGGGTTAAATGTTCCTGCTCCTGTTTCCACATCATAAGGATTCCCGATTACACAACCTTTTTCTCCCCAGAATTTCTGCAACGTAAGTATTATTTCCTGAAAAGTCATTTGTCTCCATCCTTTCCTTATTTTTTATTTAAATATTTTAAATATATATCAGTTAAAAATCAGCATGAGGGCTCTTTTTATATGAGTAAAATTTTTAGTAAATGAAAAATATAGTTTTATTTATTATATTTTTCCTATTTTTGAGACATCCACATGGACTATTTTCTATTCTTTTCCATATGTTTTCTTACAAGATAGTCTATTACAATAATATAAATACCTATATGCACATACATATCTGCAACATTAAATACAAAATGCCATAATCCGTTAAAAGTCTATCATATCCACGACAAACCCTCTGAATATTCTGTCAATCATATTTCCCATGGCTCCTGCGCTATTATGGAAACTCCTATTTTTGTCCATTTTGTATAGTTTTTAAAGTTTTTATACTCTGTAAATACTATATACCCTAATAAAAAGTAAGCTGACAACTGTAAATACCCCTATTTTTCCCTGAAACAGTCCAAAAATTCCTCCATGGTTTTTCCACATAGGTAAAGTGAAAAAAATCCCGGTATAACTGGTATCGAATACCCAATACTTCCATCTGCCACAGACAGCATCTCAGATTTTGTGAATTGATCAATCAGCGTAAGGACTGTAATAATTATTATATAAAGCATATTTCCTTCCTTTTTCCTATTTTTGAAAAATAAATTTATTTGCTGAGGCTGTCTCAAAAAACTTAAAAAAATAATGTAACCCTATTTTTCCAAATTTTGAGACACCCTCTTTTTAATTGCTATTTTTTTCCAAAGAATTAAGAACTTTAGCACATCTCGGACATACATCTGTATGTTCGTGGTCATGATCCAACTTCCTCATCATATTTCCAACATCTTTCACATTTTTCTCCAGATGCTTTTTCTACAGCGATGGTAATTCCATCTATTTCACTTTCATTTAATTTGTCATTTACAAACTTAACTTGTGAAACAATAAACAGATCAGAAACTTCAGCTTCTGTATATTCCTTCAGGAATGCATATTCATCATTTGATATATTAAGAAGAACTTTTGCATCAAGCGAGTGCCCTATCATTCCGGCCTGTCTTTCAGCTTCAAGCTTTTTATTAACTTCTTTTCTTAAATGATATATCTTTTTCCCATTTTTTTAGCAAGTTCTTCATTTTTATATTCAGGATTTGCTTCAATCCATGAAGTTAAATGAACACTTTCTTCCTCTTTTTATACTTTCAGGTATTCTTTCCCAGATTTCTTCTGCCGTAAATGACAGTACAGGGGAAATTACCCTTACAAGAACTCTTAACACTTCTGTCAATACAGTTTGTGCACTTCTTCTTTCAAGAGATTTCTTATTTTCACAGTAAAGTCTGTCTTTTTACTATATCCAGATAGAAAGGAAGACATTTCAATTGAACAGAAATATGTTATTTCCTGGAATAAACTGTAAAAATTCATATTTATCATAATATTTTTGTAGTCTTTTCCTTTAATTCTTCAAGCTTATGCATAGCCCATTTATCAATTTCAAACATTTCATTATATTCAACCTTGTCTTCTGAATAATTGAAATCGCTTAAATTTCCCATAAGGAATCTTGCAGTATTTCTTATTCTTCTATATGCATCAGACATTTGCTGAAGTATATTTTTCAGAAATTCTTACATCTTCCCTGTAATCTACTGAAGATACCCAAAGTCTCAAAATGTCAGCTCCATACTTTTTCAGTAATATCTTTAGGAAGTATAGTATTTCCCAATGATTTTGACATTTTTCTACCTTGCCCATCCATTACAAATCCGTGAGTAAGTATTCTTCTATATGGTGCATCCTTTGTACTTGCTATCGAAGTCAGCAGCGATGACTGGAACCATCCTCTATGCTGGTCACTTCCTTCAAGGTAAAGATCTGCAGGTCTTGGCAATTCCCTTGGCACAAGAACTCCTCTGTGTGAAACTCCTGAATCAAACCATACGTCCATTATACTTCTTTCTTTTCTTAGTGGAGTATCTTTTAGGTTATATTTTTCAAGCAGTTCTTCCCCTATGATTTCTTCGGCTTCATATTTCCACCATATGTCAGTTCCTTCTTTTTTTACTAACTCAATAACTTTATCCATTATTTCAGGCTCATATATAACTTCATTTGTTTCCCTGTTATAGAATATAGGTATCGGTACTCCCCATACTCTCTGTCTTGAAATAGTCCAGTCAGGTCTTGTTTCAAGCATTGCATTAATTCTATTTTTCCCCCATTCAGGAACAAATTCAACATCCTTCAGTGCATCCAGCGCATTCTGTCTGATATCGCTTTCATCAACACTTATAAAACCACTGTTCAGTTGCCCTGAAAAATTACAGGCTTTTTACTTCTCCAGTCGTGGGGATATGAATGGGTAAATTTACTGTGGTGAAGCAGATGGCCACTTTCAGTAAGGTCTTCCACTATTACATTACTTGCCTTTGCATAGAACATACCTTCGTATTTACCTGCTTCTTTTGTCATGTGACCTCTGTCATCAACAGGAGACAATATTCCTATATTATATTTTAATGCATAGTTGTAGTCATCCACCCCATGCCCAGGTGCAGAATGGACTGCTCCTGTTCCTGCATCTGCAGTTACATAGTCTCCAAGCATTACTAATCCATTTCTATCTAAGAATGGATGTCTGTAATGTGTTTTTTCCAATTCTGTTCCTTTAAATTCCTTCAACAGTTCATAAGATAGTCCAAGTGTTGCAAACACTGTTTCAGCAAGACTTTTTGCTAAAATTAAATTTCCTTTTTCTGTTTTATAAAGTCCATAATCAAATTCAGGATGCAGGAACACTCCCAAGTTTGCCGGCAATGTCCATGGAGTAGTTGTCCATATTAGGATACTTGCTTCATCTACTCCAAGTTTATCAAGTAAATCCTGCTCTGCTTCAAATTTTACATAAATTGAATGTGATTCAACATCCTTATATTCAATTTCCGCTTCAGCAAGTGCAGTTTCTGTAGTCGGTGACCAGTATACAGGTTTTAACCCTTTATATACATATCCATTTTCATATATTTCCTTGAATACTTTCAGCTGTTCCGCTTCATATTCAGGTCTTAATGTTACATAAGGATCATCCCAGTTTCCTAGAACTCCCAGTCTTATAAATTCTGCTTTCTGTTTTTCTACCCATTTAAGTGCATATTTTTTTACATTCCTGTCTTATTTGAAGTGGAGTCATGCTTTTTAGCCTTTTTCTCCAAGTTCCTCCATGATTTTCCATTCTATCGGCAGTCCATGTGTATCCCATCCAGGAATATATGGAGCATTGTACCCTCTCAATCTTTTTATATTTTAAAAATTATATCCTTCAGAACTTTATTTAAGGGCATGCCCTATATGAATATTCCCATTTGCATATGGCGGTCCATCATGCAATATGAAATACCCTTTATCTTCCTTCAGGGATTTTTCATAAATATTTGCCTTATTCCAGTCCCTTAGAGTGATTGGCTCCTTCTGAGCCAGATTTGCTTTCATTTTAAAAGCTTGTTTTCGGTAAATTTAACGTTCCCGCATAATCTACCTTTTTCAACATTCTGTTCTTCTGACATTTCTCCTCCAAATTTTTGTTGTTTATATGAGGGCTCATCGCCGCCCTCATACTCCTGCTATCGGCTACAGAAATTTACTCTTTAAAAATATTCATTGTGCTTGAAAAATGTCAAACTCGCTATGCTCAGACAGCCATTTTTTTCTTTTTCAGCACAATTCATATTTTTAGAAAATTTTGAATGCCGAATTTGCTTTTTATTTTTAATTTTTCATAATAATTTTATTCATTTCTTTAACACATACATGAAATTTTTTTAAAGAAAGTTTGTAAACTAATACTAAATTAATGCGAGGGCATTGCCACCCTTATTTTACCATTTTTATAATTAAGCTATCATTCCGCTTCCTAAAAATACGAGTATACCTAAAATTATTGCATAAACTATTGAGTATTTAATAGTAAATTTCAGCATATCCCCTTCCTGTCCCTACAAGTCCAACAGTAGAAAGCCGCTATTGCAATATTTTGAGGTGATATCATTTTTCCTCCTGTTGCTCCTGCTGTATTTGCAGCTATAAACAATGATTTCAGCATATCACTTCCCGGTTTCAGTCCTTCAGCAACACTATGCTGAAGATCTCCAAACAGCAAGTTTGATGACAGGTCACTTCCTGTAACAAATGTTCCTATTGTTCCAAGGAATGGTGAAATCAGTGGAAATCCTTTTCCTGTAAGGCTTACAAATCCGTCAGCTATACTTTGTATCATTCCACTGTGTTTCATAACTACTGATAATGCAACTATTCCCATAATTACTGTTAATGAAGGAATTTTGTGAACTGTTGTATGCCACAGCACTTCCCCCATGTCCTTTATTTTAGCTCTTTGTATAAATCCTGCAATTACTGTTGCTAAAAATAATGGTGCCGCGGGAGCTAATAACCATTTAAATGTTACGCTTGGATCTCCTCCGTCATTAAACCATGCTTCCTGATTTCCTAAAGCAAAGTTAAATTTAGTAGTAGTAGGTTCCAGCATTGTATGGATATGTTCCACAACCGGACTCGTTCCCACTATAAGCACTATCATCAGGATATAAGGCAGCCACGCAAGAATAGCTTCCTGTCCTGTAACATGAGCCTTTTCAAATCCTTCATCATTTTTAACAAACATTTTTATAGACACTATCATTAATATCATTGCAAGTAAGCTTGATAATATTGTTGTCAGCTCTGCTCCCATTGTAAATGCTATTGCAGGCTGTATAAGATATCCCAAAATTGAAGCTATAATTACCGGAATTATCCCTTTCCCAAATGCAGGATTTTTTCCACCTTCTATTTCCTTGTTTGCCATTTGAACAATAATAAATGGAATCAGGCATGTCAATATAAGTAATAACAGTGATGTAAATAAAGGTGTAAAGTTCCCTGTCTTATCTAGTCCCAGTTTTGAAACCATTGTTGTAACAGGCAGTCCTACTGTACCAAATGCTGTTGGTGTAGAGTTTGCTATAAGGCATATCAACGCCGCATTCAATGGATTAAATCCTAGTGACACCATTATTGCCGCAGGAATTGCAACTGCTGTTCCATATCCTGCTATACCTTCTATGAATCCTCCAAATCCCCATGCCAGTACTAACGCCTGTGCTCTTTTATCTGTTGTAATATTTCCCAGCATTTTTACTGTTTCGATTTTTCCTGTTTTTACTGACAGATCATATGCAAACAACGCCGCAATAACTACAAATCCTATTGGCATCCACGCTACCGCAAATCCTTCCAGTATGGAAGCAAGTATCCCCTGTACCGGCATTCTCCACGCTGGAACAACAAATGTTAAAACAATCGCAGTCAATAAACTAGTATACGCACTGAACATTGCAGATTTTTAATCCTGCCAATAAAACCAAAAAAACAAAATTATAGGCACAAGCCCAATTAAAAATAAACTCATCTCTTTTTACCTTCTTTCTCTATTCATAATTTAATTACTTAAAAATATTAGATACCTTTTCTTGTAAGCCCTACTCTTCCTCTTTCCTTGTCAAGTGACAGGATTTTTAACTTTTATTATTTGTCCTACTGACAGTACTTTTTGTAGGATCTGATACAAATTTATCCGATATTTGGGATATGTGAATCAATGCATCATTTTTTAATCCTATATCTACAAAAACCCCAAATTTTGCGACGTTTCTAACAGTCCCTTCAAGAACCATTCCTTCCTTAAGGTCATCCATGTTCAGTATATCAGATCTTAATAAAGGCTTTTCAAATTCATCCCTTGGATCCCTTCTATCCTTCAAAAGCGCTTCATATACATCTTTTGCAGTCTGAGGCCCAAAGTCATTTTCCTTTATAATTTTATCCAGATTAACTGTTTTCAGCTTCTGTCTTACTTCATCCAGATTTTCCTTCAGGTCAGAAACTTTACATCCTGCTTCCTTCAGTATTGTTTCTGCAATATGATAGGATTCAGGGTGAATTATTGTATTGTCAAGAGGATTTTTCACTATCAGGCACCACTACGAACCCTGCCATCTGCTCAAACGCCTTGTCTCCAAGACCTTTTACCTTCTTAAGCTGTTTCCTGTCTTTAAAGTCCCCATTTTCATGTCTGTAATCCACAAGATTTTTAGCCACATTTTTCTTAATTCCTGATACAAAGCTAAGAAGTGCCCATGACGCAGTATTAATATTTACTCCAACATTATTTACCACGTGCTCTATCGTCTGTTCCAATGTTTCGTTTAATTTTTTCTGATTTACATCATGCTGGTACATTCCAACTCCTATTGACTTTGGATCTATCTTTACAAGCTCAGCCATAGGATCCTGTATTCTTCTGGCAATTGATATTGCTCCCTTGCAGTAACATCCAGATCAGGAAACTCCTCTATCGCAAGTTTTGAAGCCGAATACACTGATGCTCCTGCTTCACTTACTATCAGATATGACACCTGTCTGTTGGCTTCCTTTATTATTTTAGCTACAAAGCTTTCCGTTTCCCTCGATGCTGTACCATTTCCTATTGCTATTATATCCACACCATATTTATCAATGTAGTTTAATATTTTCTTTTTAGCCTCCGCAAAGCTGTCTCGGATTGTGCATTTCCTCAACAAGATAAAGAACATCGTTTGTTTCATAGAATCCATCCTTATTTATAACAACCATTTTACATCCTGTCCTGTATCCCGGATCAAGACCCATAAGTGTTTTTTTAGATAATGGCGGCTGAAGCAGCAGTTTTTTTCCAGATTTTCTGAAAATATATTTATTGCTTCCTCTTCGGCTTTTTCAGTATATATATTTCTCACTTCATTTTTTTATTGACGGATATGCAAGTCTGTCAAGGGAATCCTTATAATTTCCTGTAAAAATTCAGTCAGATTTTTATTTCCAAAAGTTTTCAGTATGAAGTTCATTATAAATTCTTCAGTTTTTTTCATCTATATCTATGTCAACCTTCAGAATTTTTTTCCTTTTTCTCCTCTGTTTAGTGCCAGAATTCTATTTGATGCGGCCTTTTTCAATAGGCTCTGAATACTCGTAATAATCCTGATATACACCTTTTTCATCTTCACCTTTTATTTTTTTCAATTACTTTCGAAGTCAATATTCCATATTTTGCAATTCTTTCCCTCAAAAATTCCCTTATTTTTTTATGTCTTCAGATAAATTCTGTGCAATAATCAGATGTACTCCTTCAATTGCAGCTTCCACTGTAGGAACTTCTTCTGTAATATATTTTTCTGCTTCAGTTTTTAAGGAATCCATAGTTGTTTTCGGCAATAAAGCGAATATTGATAATGGTTCCAGTCCCTGATCCTTTGCAATATCGGCTTTTGTCTTTTTCTTTTTCTTATAAGGCAGATACAGATCTTCCACTTCCTGCAGTTTTAAAGCGTTTGTTATACTTGCTTTCAGTTCTTCAGTAAGTTTTCCCTGCTCTTCTATAAGCCTTATAACTTCTTCTTTTCTTTTTTTCAAGATTTCTGTAGTATGTAACTTTTTTTCAATTACTTCCCTTATCTGCTCTTCATCCAGATTACCAGTAACTTCTTTTCTGTAACGTGCTATAAAGGGAACAGTCGCACCTTCATCAAAAAGGTTTACGGTGTTTTCAACCTGTGACAATTTTAGGTTTAATTCCTTTGCCACACTACTTAAAAATTTCCAAGATTTTTCCTCCAACTATTCTTTAAAAATTTCTGTCTGTTTTATGTTTTTTTATTTTATAATCTATTTAGTATTTTAACATAATTTGAATAAAATGACTAGTTTTTTTCAAATATTTTTTTAAAAAACTATTGACTATTGTAAATTATTTATGATAAATTTAAAGTATAATAATATATAATTTTTAAAGGAGGGTGTAAACTGAAAGTTATAGAAATTTCAGTTTTTATAATATATGAGTAATATAAATTGGAATTTTTCCTGAAAGCAACTATGCCCAAAGGCACGGAATAAGCGAAGCAGGAATTGAAACTTACAGAGGGACTCTGTTTTCTTCTCTGGCAAAGGAGGTATGCCAGAACTCACTGGACGCACGTCTTGACGCTCAGTACCGGTAACTGTGGAATTTTTCGAAATTCCAGATAAAAACAAAAAAATCTGCCGGGTTATGCAAAAATTAGATGAGCTCTAAACACATGTCTTCATTTTGAAACAGATCAGAAATCAAAGATTTTCTTTGAAAAAGCCTGTGGCAAAATGAATGAAAAAAGTATAGATATTTTAAGAATTAGTGATTTTAACACTACAGGACTGACAGGTTCAAAGGAACCATACAAAGTAAATCCATGGCATAGCCTGATAAAAATCTTCAGGTATTTCTGATAAGCAAGGTGCAACAGGTGGAAGTTACGGTATCGGTAAATCCGCCCCTTTTGCATGCTCTGATATAAGAACTGTCTTCTATACAAGTTTTGATACAGACGGAATTCTTGCTTCTCAAGGTGTTTCGAGACTTATTTCCTTCCCGATAGAAGATAATAAAAAATACACAGGGAATGGGATATCAGATTTCAATGTCAGGTCCTCCAAAATGGAAGGTAGGAAATACTGAAAAATTTTACACAGGGAATAGGATACTACGGAGAAACAGAAAAAGAATACTCCATTATTTGAAGAACTTAATCTTGATTCTTCCTTCAAGAGAAACGGTACTACCGGAACCGACCTTTACATAGCAGGTTTCCTGAATGCCGACAACTGGCAGGAAGAACTTGTAATAGCTATACTGGATAACTTCCTTGTGGCGATATACAATAAAAAACCTTGTTGTTAAAAATTGGAGATATAACAATTTCAGAAAAATACTCTGAAAAAAATATAATTGAAAGTTTCAAAATAAACGAAGACAAAAAAATATCAGTCTATATGGAGTTACTATCAGGTACTTACATCTACTGACAACCCCTGGAGAACATCCTAACAGTTTCTTCCTTGGGGATACTTTCAGGGATTTAGGACCTTTTGAACTGAAAAATTTTATACGACAACTTAAACAGAAAAGTTCTCATTTCACGGGCAAATGGAATGAAAATATTTGATTTGGACAGATTGCCATCAAATATAAGATTCTCTGCCATCTTTATTTTAAGCGGAGATAATCTTAACAGTTATTTCAAGCAGATGGAAGCTCCTCAGCATGACAGCTGGGAACCTGACAGACATCCCGACAAAAAAATGCAAAAATGTTTTAAGGGAATTGAAACAGCTGATTATAAACAAGATTATAGAACTTGGCAGAAGCAATGTTGATGAACATATGGAAGTTGAAGGAATAGGAAAATTCCTGCCTGATAATCTTCTGCTTCTTGATGCAAGTGTTGAAAAATAGCAAAATTGATAAGATAAGTGATGAAACAAGAAAAGTTTCTGCTGAGCAGATTACTGAAAATCCTAAAAAGAGAAATATAAAAAAACTATACCTAAAAACTAGTGATGATTTCAACAATCCTAGAATGAACATTACAGATGACTTTTAATGACGAAGTTATGGAAGTTGCTGATTCAGTATTTGGAAATGTGGCAAATATAACTGAAGAGGAAAAATATCTGAAAAATGAATTTTCCATATTAAATTCTGATAATAATGTTACTGAAATACAGGAAATAAAATCGTGTTGAAGATGTAGGTCTGCGTTTAATATTACTAAATAAGAAAAATGAAAAAAATACAGACTTGTAATATCTCCTCAGAGGGATATTGAAAAAGCCTGTGTACGTATAAAGCCTTTCAGGAGAACAGAATAACCTTAAGTCAAGAATAAGAAATGCATACAAGGATGACAGCATTGACAATTCCTTCTTCTGAACCAGGATAAAATATACATTGAAAAATTTGAAAAAGATGAAAAAATTTGTTATGACCTTTATTTTTAAATTATTCCGATGAATGTTCGATGGAGGTGGAATTATATGAATATAGAGTATAGACTTTATCCTTACCCTGTACTTACTTATTTTTCAGATGACTATGTAAATTCTTCCTTCACGTCAAACCTGAAAGTTGGAAGAAAGGGTGACGAGATAATTTTTCATCTGACTGCAAATACAGATGATGAAAAAGTTATTAAAACTTATAGAAGAGGAGTATGCGGAATTTGTATTCCACATAGAATGTCCTTCTACTTCTTACAGAACTATAATAAAATCAAAACTTGGATTTGAAAATATTTCCATACACGAATCCCTGCTTAACAATAAGATAAACATCTGTTTTTTCATTATAGCAAAAACGCAGATTGACAACTATACAAATAAAAACTTCAATGATGATTATAAGGATGTTTCATTCAATCTTGAAAAAGCCAATATCCTTGCAATTGCTAAAGCCTTTCAACATTGAAATTGAAAAGGAAAAAGGATAATCTTGTTCAGATGCCTTCAATATTTTTTTAATACTGAAAAAGAATTCTGAAGATAAAAGCGGAATGGAAATTGATATGATGAATGACAGAATTGGGATTTCACTTTATAAAAACAGAATACGAACAGTATTCAATATTATCAAAGGAATTTTTTTCAGCCACTGCTTCATTCCTCAGTTATTTTCCCAACATTGATTTATGTCTTTGAAAAACCTAAAAAAATTCTGATTTGGAAAACTTTTGAAGAATACAGCTGGTTTAAGACAATTAAAAAAAGTGCTGGCAAATATGAATATTGAACTGAACAGGGAAACACTTGAAAGGGAGTTTTCCTATGACTTGGCACAGAAAATAATAAATTTCCCTGTAAGCAGAAGTTTCAATGCAATGATGGAACTTGAACAGAGCGAGGAGGAAATAGTATGATACTGAATTTTTTTAAAGGAAATTTCTCTTGAAACATTGAGAAAAAAACGTTGAAATTAATCTTGAAAAACTATAAGTCAAGTACAAACGACTGGATTTTTCAAGTTTTTTTGACGATAATTCACCCTTTCCTCGAATTTAAAAAGGAAGTTCCTCAATTTAATCTGGATATGTCTTCTGAAAAAGCCTGAAAAAACTGATTTGGAAAAATGTAAAAATTTCTTTATTCTGCAATGAAAAAAATTTATCAGTTGTAGAAGCATCAAATGAAAATTTATGGGCTGGAATGGCACATAGTGATTTCTGGGATTATGTGAAATATAGAAATTCCTTCGATAAAAAAGAAATAACTGAAAAATTTGATAAAAAAATACTTTTTTTCTTTTTCACACGGAAAAAGAAAAGTCCCTTTATTATGCATCCTTTAGCAAGATTATGGTGGACAGGACATCTTGTTTATGACGGAACACATGCTGATCCGTTTGAATTGCTTAATGTTTTTAAAACAGATTTCAGAACAAAAGCTTCTGTATCTTTTTCAAGCAGTTTCAGTAACAGTCCTACTGTTACAAAAAGCTTTTTATCTGCCGTTTATGATTTTGAAAAAATGGAGTAAGAATAAAGACAAAAATTATTTAATGAAATTATCATATACCTCAATATTTTAGGGGGAACATATCTTCTTGATTATTTTTGAGGAAAAATGAACTTAAGGAAAAAAATTACAGAAAAAAATAGACAATCTTCTACTGATAATGGATTAGAAAATCTATTTTGAATGAAAAGAATCAATAAAAAGAACATGATTGGAAAAACTTATAAAATCAGAAGTTTTTGTAAATCATGTTCTTTTTAGTTCATTTATTTAAATGTTTATAAATTTGCTTCCTTTACCATTCCCAGCTTTGTTTCAGAAACAACTACTGAAAACAGTATAAAAACAGCTCCCAGTGCAACACGTAATGTCATCATTTCTCCTAAGACCAAGAAAGCAAATATAGGTGCAAACATTGATTCAGTCGACATCAGTATAGAAGCCCTTGTAGCAGTTGTCAGTCTTTGACAGTATATTTGAAGCAGCATAGGAATTGCTGTTGAAAATACTACTGCATAAATAATTGCCATCAAAGTTTCTCCATGAAGTGGTATAACTTCCCTTAATCCTGAAGTTGCAAACTGTGTTCCTGCAAACAACAAACCTCCTACAAGCATCTGAAGAAGTACTAAATTCATCGGGTGAACTTTTTCTTCCGAAATATCCTGTATAAGCCACCTGCAACGCAAAGAAAAATGCTGATATTATTGTCATTACATCACCTTTATTAAGGTGAGTAAAATTCAGGTTGCTGTCAAGACTCATTATTCCCACTCCAATTAGACAAATAATTGAAGCAGAAAAAAGAAAATATATCAGGTCTTTTTCTTATTTAACATCCAAAATATATAAGGTACTGATTATTACATTAATTGCTGTAAAAAGGCATTTTTCCCTACGGTTGTATGTGCTGCTCCATATGTCTGGAAAACATAGCCGAAAATACTGGATAATTCCCAGTATTACTCCAGCCTTCAAATCATCCTTTGAAACTTTCTTTATTTTTTTCCTGAATAATATGGACAGTAGCACAAAACTCCCCAGAAATCTGAGCCACATAAGATAAAATGTGTTCATTCCTGCATTTAGTCCAATCTTTTACAGTAACAAAATCCCATTCCCCAGAGAATTCCTATTAAAAAGCAGTCCGATTCTGCAATATATCTTTTTACTAATTTTTTTCATTTATTGAAAATCCTTTTCCGTTTAAATAAAAAAATTATTTAATTTTTCAGTATAGAATATTAGAAAGTACCTGTTTTTAAAAATAATTTTTTTAATTTTTCTATCTTTCCATTTTTATGAAATTTCTCATATATGTCAAGTCTCAAATATTCATTTTTCCACTTTTTCCGTTATTCTGTTTCAAGATATTTTATTACATAGTCACGGATATATTTTATTTCCTTTACATTTTTCACAATATCCGTCAGTACCATATCTGAAACTCCGCTCTGACGTGTTCCCATTATTTCTCCTGAATTTCTCAATTTCAAATCTTCCTCAGCTATTTTTAAATCCGTCAGTGGTCTTTTTCCATAACTTCCAGACGTCTTGCAGAAAGTTCATTATCAGTTTCTGACTCCAGAAAACAGTATGACTGATACTGACCTCTCCCTACTCTTCCACGCAGCTGGTGAAGGGATGAAAGACCAAATCTCTGGGCATCACGTATTACCATTATTGAAGCATTTGGAACATTGACTCCCACCTCGATTACCGTCGTGGAAACCAGTATGTCAAGTTCATGTTTTTTAAACTTGTTCATAACTTCCTGTTTTTTTCCTTATAATTCTGCTTTCCATGAATTAGCCCAATTCTTCTGTCAGGAAATACCCCGCTGTATTCTTCAAATGTTTCCTGAGCCGATTTCACATTTAATGTTTCACTTTCTTCAATAAGCGGAGAAACAACATATACCTGTCTTCCTTCCTTAATTTTTTTTGCAATGAAGTTGTACATTTTCTGCCTTTCAGCTTCATCCTTAATCCACTTTGTCTTTATAGGCATTCTTCCGGCAGGCAGTTCATCAATAATTGAAACATCCAGATCTCCATATATTGTAAGTGCCAGCGAACGTGGAATCGGAGTTGCACTCATTACAATAAGGTTGGCAAGGCTTCCCTTTTCCCTGAGAAAGCTTCCTCTGGGTGACTCCAAACCTGTGCTGCTCATCTATTATAATTAATCCAAGATTTTTTTAAATATCACATCATTTTCAATGAGGGCATGTGTTCCTATGACAATGTCCACAAGTCCATTTTCTATCTCTGCCAGAAGTTTTTCCCTTTTTTTCCCTTTTACACTTCCTGTCAGCAGTTCCACCCTCACATCAAGATTCATAAATTCATCCACAATTCCAAGGTAATGCTGGGTTGCAAGAATTTCCGTAGGCGCCATTATGACTCCCTGATAACTGTTTTCTGCCATATACAGCAGCATAATCAGCGAAACTATTGTTTTTCCTGAACCTACATCCCCTGTATAAGCCTGTTTACTATTTTTCCAGCCTTAAGTTCCTTATAAATCTCGGCAATTACGTGTTTCTGTGCCTTTGTAAGTTCATATTCAAGACTGTCTATAAATTTACTGACAAGCTTTTTGTTATCTTCTATTTCATAAATATTGTTATTTGCCTTATCTGTTTCAAACCTGTTCTGCAGTATCCCCATTTCCAGAAGGAGAATTTCCTCCAGCATGAACCTTCTCTTTGCTTCTTCCTTCTTTTTCAAAACTTTCAGGAAAAATGAACATTTAATATAGCTTCCTTTCTTGAAAGCAGTTTTCCCTTTTTAAAAAGCTCTTCAGGAATATTTTTCCTCCAGCAGGTATCCATAATCAAGCAGTGCATCATTTATTATTTTTTTCTTATTGATTCCTGCCTCAATGAAGCTGTAGAAGGATAAATGGGCAAAATCTGTTCACCACTTTTTCCCCTTTACAAGACCATTTTCATCCAGTCTTTTATATTCAGGATTTACCATCTGAAATTTTGCAGATTTTTTTCACTTTTCCGTATACAAGAAGCTCATCACCTATTTTTTTATATAGCTTTTTATATATCTGTTATTAAACCAGACTAATTCCATTATTCCAGTATCATCCTTCAATATAGCTTTTTAAACATTGTCCTTCCTGCTTTTATATACTGAGTTGTAACATTTATAATAACTCCCTTACTGCAGCAAACTCATCCTGCAGGAGATTTACAATATTTTTTTGCTGTTTGTCCTGTCTTCGTAGGGCTCTCGGAAAAAATAGAGTAAATCATGCAAAGTGAATACTCCAAGTTTATTAAATTTACTTATATTTGTTTTTTTCCGACACCTTTTATTTTTTTAATTCTTCCAAATTTTTAAATAATAAATTATATGTTGCCATTCCACACTTCCGTTTTAATATAATACTTACCTTCCACTATATTATCATATTATATGATAATTTTTAAAGAAGATAAGTTTGTTATTTATCATATTTTCTTTTTCTTCATGATAAATATTGCTTTCCTTATCTTCCGTAGACTCAAAGTTTGCATTACCTTCATCATTTTCAGAATTTTCCATAATTCTTTTATACATTTCAGTTTCTTGCAGTCTTTTCATAAGTTTTTCAAAGTTTTTTTCCTTCTTTTCGGTACCTCTCCAGAAAAATTCTTTTAAAAAGCCAGTACCACTTTAATTAACAAATCAATAATTATTTCTTTATTTTGATTATACTCAGCCACTTCTTTAGAAATCTGCTTTATTTGCAATTTTTATTTATAAAATCATTGACCATTTCTTCAGTATCACCTGTAACCGCTTTTTAGAATACCGCCAACCATAAAAAAAGTTAATTGAGCAGAATAGGCTTCTTCATCAGAAATTCTATATTTTTTTCTAGTAAATTTTTTTATTATCAAGTATTTTATCAATTTCATCCATTTTTTTGTGTAATTTCATCTATTTTCTGTTTCATTAACTTAGGATTCCCATTTTTCTTTTATATTTTTCCGTTTCATTTTAATATATATTCAAAAATCTATTGTTTTCAAATAATACTGATTATTGCTAATTTTCTTAACTTTTTCAAAATACTCATTTTTTTCTCTTTGTTTTCAGAATAATTCCAGAAGTCCCTTCCCAAAAACAAAATTTTTTTCTATCTTCAGGAATATCCATTTTTCAAATATTCTGAAACATATTTTTTTCTTCTGAGGATCATTTTGATATTTCAGTCAAAAAAATATGATTCTATTAATCTTTCAAGGCAACATAATTTCTTTTTGTCCTTCTGATAAAGTTTTTCCCATTCATCCTTACTTTCAGTTGCCTTCTCATCTTTATCATCCTCTTTTTACAAATCCTTCTGCAAATTTCTTATCCAATTTCACAGTTTCATCTATAATTTCCTGTTTTACCCCAACTTTAGACAAATCCTGCTGAATTTTCTCCTTTCATTGTTAAAAGCATTTAGATTTAAATTTATAATACATAATAATGTCAGTAATAAAAAGTATTCTTTTTCATTTTTTTCTCCTATTTTTTTCTATTTTTTTATAAATTCAATTTCCTATTTTATCTTCATCAATTACACTGCCGTTCACAATATATTTTCCATTTTTATCTTCCATTTCTCTTGCTGATTTCCACTTGAGTGTTTTAAAAATCTATATTTTTCAATTTTTTAGTCTTTACAAAAATTAAATCCTGAAAAAAATAATCATAAAAAAATTACAAATAAATTATTTTCATCTCGAACATATATAATTTTTTTCCGTTATTGGCTCTTTCACAACTTGAAATTTTTTTCAGGTTTTTACATCTTTTAATTCAAGACCAAACAAATAAACTTTATTTTTTTATCTTTTTCCAAAAATCATCTTTATTCTCTATATTTTTCAAAATGCAACGCTTCAAATGATTTTCACATCTACATTTTTGAACTTCTTGTATATCCGCATATTCTTTACTAAAAATAAACTTTTTTTATCGTCTTTTTGTATAATAACGATTTAGCACTTTAAAATTTTTTTAGGATTTAATCCTTTTTCAACTCTTTTTACCATTTCATCTTTTTCCAGCCACAAAATTTATATAATATACTTTTATTTTTATCTTTTGCATACATAAAATAATCTTTTTTTCATAATCTTTTTACTATTTGAAAAGTTTTTTTCCATCCACATTTAAAACTGTTCCGTCATTAGAATAAAATTGATTTTTATCTCTTACTAAATGTTCATTTACTCTTTCAAAAAGTATACGGATCGGAATTTTTATTCTTTCATTTGAATGATACAAATAATTTTTTTGTCTCTCGCAAATCCTGCATAAGCATCAATTACTTCAAAAAGTTTTTGCGTCTGCTCCATCTATTTTTTTCATTTCCTTCATAAACATTATTTTTTTATCTTTTTGAAAAAAATTTGATTCCATTATTTTAAAACTTTTCAAAATCAGCATTTTTCCAGTTTATCTCCTTGAAAATAAATATTATTTTTGTCAAAAAAATAACTGGAATCATCATCAAAAAATTTTTTAATGTCTGTAAATCTATTTCTTCTTTTTCTCCATAAAGATACACATTTTTCCATCTGTAAAAAAATATAATCTTTTAAAACTTTAAAGTTTTTTTGGGATTTACTTCCGCTACTTTTTTTACCAATATAATAAACACTATTTTTTTATCTTTTTGAATACCTTCCACCAATTAGTTGAAAAAGTTTGTTTGTCAACATTTTTAAAAATTTTTGGAGATATTATCCCATTATCTAAATCGTCAGGAAATCCTCCACTAGTTGGCAATAAAATATATACTCCATTTTTGTCCTTTAAATAAATCAAAAAATTCATCTGCCATTATTTCAAGAGTTTTTTTATATCTATATTATTTACCTTGTCCTCAAAAAATAAAGATTATTTTTATCTTTTCCCAATCCAGAACTAATTTTTGATAACGATTTAAAAACTTTTTAGGATCTGCTTCATTAAGAACTTTGTCTCCATAATAAATATTTTTCTTATCTTTTGCATATTCATCATCTTCAAAAACTTCAAAAAGTCTTTGCATCAGCTCCCTCAATTTTTTTCTATTTATGTAATAAACTTCTCCATCTTCTATTCTAAAAAGTTTTCATTTAATTTTTATTTTCTGAAAAAAATCAGATTACTAATTAAAAATATTAGTAAAAATATTTTAATAAAATTCTTTTTCATATTTTTTTACACCTCTTCTTAAAAATTTTCTAAACTTCCATCCTGAATACATTAATAATCGCAGTTTCATAAGGATGAGCCTCTTTTACCAGATAATATGCCAGCTCCTCAAATTCTCTTTTTACCCTGAACTTCATTATTTTTTCATCTGCAACACTGGATTTTCCCACTTCTCCATCAAATGGACTTCCTCCTTCCAGAGTTTTCCAATGCCCCACAGTGTCAGATGTGGAGTAGACATCAGCGTAAAAATCCTTCTGTCAGCAGGGAATATCTTTGCAGATTCTCCACAATTTTTTCTACGTATTTTTCTGGAACAAAAACCTCAAAAGAACTGTATTCCTGCTTAAATTCCAATTTTGACCCTATTAAATCATCATTTTCATAATCTAAAGTCAGATAAAAGAATGGAGAGTTTTCAAATAGCAGTTTCAGGAAAATCTTATCCCCTTCCCATAGCTTAAGCTCAAGAACTTCATCTTTTGAAATCCATTTTAAATCCCCTTCGTCACATTCCTTCTGTATCCCACTAAAATCAGAACTCGTATAAAGATATATAAACAGCGGCTCATCAGCATTGTAGTTGAAAATCACAAGTCCCCTGTTCTCAAAACTGTTCAGCTCATATCCTGTTTCTTCCCTGACTTCCCTTCTCAGACATTCTTCAGGAGTTTCCCCATTTTCCAGTTTTCCGCCTACACCAAGCCATTTCCTTTATTTATATCTATTTTCCTTTTTATTTCTATGTAACATCAGATATTTATTATCCTTTTTCAAGATAACACAATGTTGTAAGCATATTTTCCCTCCCTTTTTCAATATTTCTAAAATCAAAATATGGCTTACATTTCTTCTTGGAATGTAAACCATATCTTCATTAAATATCTATTTTTATAATGTATTTTACTTATAAAAAATAAATTTCAGTAATTATATCATTTCAGGTTATATGTCTACTCCACATTTTCTCTCTCCCAAATGATACCTTTATTTATGTCATTTTGTCAATACTAATACCCTGTCTTTTTAGAGATTTTTTTATAGTTTGTAAAGAGCTCTTCCAAGTTTTTTTCCCAGCTCCATATAAATCCAATTATTGGAAGTATTGATAAGGCTATAGCCATGACTATAAAAATTTTCTGTATGTAAAGAATTTTTAACTATAAGTTCTATTGGATAATAATAAATGTATCCTAAATATGGAAATCCTATTAAATTGAAGAAAAAGTGACAGAATATCACTACCTCTAAACTATCTGTCTTTCTTTTTACATTTCCTAAAAAAATTCCAAGTATAAAAAGCATATATAGACTGTACTAATATAAAAATGAAATAGAGCAAACATGAATGCCTGAATAATATTATAAAATTTAGTTCTTTTTCAAAAAAATTATATATCCATTCCCTAAATATTACCTCTTCTGATATCGGAGCAATGATAACTGTCTTAATCACTTCTGGAAAATGTTGAGAAAAGTACTGATAATTTTTGTTCCATAATTTCCTGTTATTTCATCAAAAATATTTTATGTTATTCAAAAATAAATAGTACAACTGAAACTAATAAAGGACAAACTAAGAACATGAACAGCAAGATAAAAAAATATGTTCTTTTATTTCTATTCATATTTTTTTCCCCCACCTTTCAATGAATAATAGTTCAATCCTATTTTTCTTTAAAGTCCAGATAAAAAAATTACCAAAAGAAATAGCAAATATATAAGGAAGTGTTCTCATCTCCGTTATTCTTAATTTGGAAACTCTTTCAATCATACCTGCAAAAATTCAATATATATTAATCCAATAAAAAGCAAAAAGTAAAACAGTATACTGAATGAAAAAAATATACACCAGTTCAAATTCTCTGTCTTTTCCTTTATATTTCCGTAAACAACCCCTGTTATTATTGAAAAGAAAAAAACTGATTATAATATTTTCCTCAATTTTTACTTTATCAATAAGTATCATATGAAATAATGCAAACAGAACAGCCTGAATAATATTATAAAAATTTAGTTCTTGTCTTTAAAAAGTCATATACCCATTTTTCTGAAAAATCATCTCTTCCGCTATAGGAATTATAAGATACATGGACTTTCTTCCATAAATATAAAAATGGCTTAAGAATTTCTTTTGTTGTAACTAATAACCTTAATCTGAGAAACTCAACATTATTACTGTAAACTGTCAGTAACAAATATATAATCTGAAGCATCATAATATTGATAATCAAATATATCTCATTCCTGCCAAACTTTTTCCTCTGAATAGTAATCTCCTCCTTTTTTTCTTAATTATATAAACTAAATTAAAAAAGTAAAATATACTTTAGTTATACATCGATAAGAATCTTTATATTAATAATATTTTTCCGACAACTATAAATAATTCCTTGAAAACTATCCACAATGTAAAAAGCCCACATTAAAACCGTGAACAGTTTTAATGCAGGCTATTTATTCTGAAAAATTTTATTACATTATGTAATTATTCTTCTGTTGAGTAATCCATTGCTGCCATTCTCTTATAGTAGTTCCATGTATCTTTTGCATTTTTAAGGTTCATTTCAAACAATACTTTTGCATGATCAGGGAACTCTGCAAGTAATGTAGTGTATCTTCTTTCTCTCTTCAGGAATTCTTCATATTTATCCCATGCAGGAGATTTTGAATCTAACTGTAAAGGATTTTTTCCTTTTTCAGCTAATCTTGGATCGAATCTTAAGATTGGCCAGTATCCAACTTCAGTAGCAAGTTTTTCTTCAGTTTGAGATTTTTCCCATACCTTCTTTCAATCCATGTGCTATACATGGTGAGTAAGCTATTATTATTGAAGGTCCTGGATGAGCTTCAGCTTCTCTTATTGCCTTCAATGCCTGATTCTAGTTAGCTCCCATTGAAATTCTTGCAACATAAATGTTTCCATATGTCATAGAAATTGCTGCCAAGTCTTTTTTTCTTAACTGGTTTTCCTGCAGAAGCAAATTTTGCAACTGATCCTGCTGGTGAAGATTTAGATGCCTGTCCTCCTGTATTTGAGTAAACTTCCGTATCAAGTACAAGTATATTTACATCGTCTCCTGATGCCAATACGTGATCAAGTCCTCCATAACCAATATCGTATGCCCATCCGTCTCCTCCGAACATCCATATTGATTTTTTAACAAGATACTGTTTAAGCTCAAGAATTTCTTTTGCTTTTGCTCCTGTTTCTTTTTCAAGTAAAGGAATCATTTTATCTCTTAATTCAGTTGTTTTATCACCGTCATTAATGTTTTCTCTCCATTCAACAAATAAGTCGGCTAGTTCAGGTGCTACTTCACTTTCACACTCAGTCATTAATTTAGCTATTCTATGTCTTACAGTATTTACAGCTTGGAACATTCCATATCCGTATTCTGCGTTATCTTCAAATAATGAAGATGCCCATGCCGGACCTTCTCCACATGAATTTGTAGTATATGGAGTAGATGGTGCTGAACCTCCGTAAATTGAAGAACATCCTGTTGCGTTCGCAATCATCATTCTTTCTCCAAATAACTGAGTTATAAGTTTAACGTAAGGTGTTTCTCCACATCCTGCACATGCTCCAGAGAATTCAAACAATGGTTTTGCAAACTGTGATCCTTTTTACAGTTCCTTTACCCATTATTTTATCTTTATATGTAACATTGTTAAACAGGTAATCTGTATATACATCTTCTTTTCTTTCTAATTGCGAATCAATAGGTTTCATTACAATTGCTTTTCCTTTTGGTGCTGGACATACGTTAACACATGATCCACATCCTGTACAGTCTAAAGGTGAAACCTGTATTTTAAACTGTAGATTTTCAAATCCTTTTCCAATAGCTTTTATTGTAGGCATTCCTTCAGGTGATGCCGCCATTTCTTTTTCATCTATTAAGAATGGTCTTATTACCGCATGAGGACATACGTAAGCACATTGGTTACACTGAATACACATATCAGGTTGCCATTCAGGTACGTCAACTGCAATTCCTCTTTTTTCATAGTGTGTTGTACCATTTTCAAATGTACCGTCTTCATATCCTATAAATGCTGATACAGGTAAATCATATCCTTTTATTGCATTAACAGGATCTGCTATTCTTTTTACAAATTCCGGTTTGTTAGATTCTATAATTTCTTCATTTACTGGTAAATCTGCCCATGAAGGATCTACAGGAATTTCTTCAAGCCCTTCAGTTCCTTTATCTACTGCAGCCCAGTTTTTCTCAACTACGTCATGACCTTTTCTTCCATAAGTCTTTTCAGCATAGTCTTTCATGTAACCCTTAGCTTCTTCATAAGGTATTACCTGTGTCAAATAGAAGAATGCTGACTGCATTATTGTATTTGTTCTGTTTCCAAGTCCAACTTCTTTTGCAAGTTCTGTTGCATTTATAATAAAGAATCTAGCTTTCTTTTCTTGCAAGTTCTCTTTTTATTTCATTTGGTATAGTTTCAACAACTTTATCTTTTATCCCAGATTGTATTAAGAAGGAATGTTCCACCTTCTCTTAATCCTGAAATCATGTCATATTTTTCCCATATATGCAGGAACTGAACATGCAACAAAGTTAGGTTTTGTAACAAGGTAAGTAGATCTTATTGGATGTTTACTAAATCTAAGGTGTGATCTTGTTACCCCTCCAGATTTCTTTGAGTCATATGCAAAATATCCTTGAGCATATAAATTCGTTTTATCTCCAATTATTTTTATTGAGTTTTTATTTGCTCCTACTGTTCCGTCAGATCCAAGTCCGAAGAATAGACATTCTTTTGAATCTTCATTTCCTGCGAAGATTTCTTCTTCAAGAGGTAATGATGTGAATGTAACGTCATCTACGATACCTACTGTAAAGTGGTCTTTTGGTTCAGGTTGAGCCAAGTTTTTATAAACTGCTATCATTTGTTCAGGAGTAGTATCTTTTGAAGATAATCCGTATCTTCCTGCAACTATAACAGGTGCATTTTCTTTTCCATAGTAAAGTGCTTTTACATCAAGATATAAAGGATCTCCTAAAGCTCCAGGTTCTTTTGTTCTGTCTAATACTGCTATTTTCTTTACAGTTTTAGGCATTGCATCAAAGAAGTATTTTTCAGAGAATGGTCTGTATAAGTGAACAGATAAAAGTCCTACTTTTACTCCCTGTTTAGCTAAGAAATCTACTGTTTCCTTAATTGTTTCAGTAACTGATCCCATTGCTACGATTACTCTTTCAGCATCTTCCGCTCCATAATATACAAATGGTGCATAGTGTCTTCCAGTTACTTTGTTTATTTCCTTCATGTAATCATTTACTATATCAGGTACTGCGTCATAGAATTTATTTTGTGCTTCTCTTGCCTGGAAGTAAATATCATCATTTTGTGCTGTTCCTCTTGTTACCGGTTTTTCAGGGTTTACTGCTCTTTCCCTGAATTCCTGAACTGCTTTTCTGTCTAATAATCTGTCATATACTTCATAATCCATTACTTCTACTTTGTTTATTTCGTGTGAAGTTCTGAATCCATCAAAAGAAGTGCATTACAGGTACTCTTGATTTGATTGCTGCCAAATGTGCAACCCCTGCCAAATCCATTACTTCCTGTACTGATCCTGTTGCAAGCATTGTCCATCCAGTCATTCTTGCCGCATAAATATCCTGGTGATCTCCGAAAATTGATAATGCCTGTGCTGATATCGCTCTCGCAGACACATGTATAACCCCTGGTAATAATTCCCCTGCGATTTTATACATATTAGGTATTTTAAGCAACAATCCCTGTGATGCAGTAAATGTTGTTGTTAAAAGCCCCCGCTTGTAATGATCCGTGAACTGTTCCCGCTGCACCTGCTTCCGATTGCATTTCCACCACTTTTCACCGGTGTTCCGAATAAATTTGTCTTACCATAAGCAGCCCACTGATCTACGAATTCTGCCATGTTTGATGAAGGAGTTATAGGATATATTCCAGCAACTTCTGTAAATGCATATGCCGCATGAGCTGCCGCCTGACTTCCGTCCATCGTTTTTCATCACTTTAGCCATTGTTCCTCCTAAAAAAATTATTTATATAAATTGTCTTTATTTATCTATACAATGATACAATTTTAAAACCCTCTAGTCAAGTATTTTTCTTTGCTTTGAGGCTTTTTATTTAGTTTGAAAAGTATATAGTTTGTATATCAAAGTATATTTTATTTGTAATTATTTCATAATTACTCTGATTTTAGGCATTTTCCTCTAAAATTATTTTAAATTTCAAAGTATTTTTTTCATTTTTCTTTTTGCAAAATATCATATATTTAAATTATGATTATACCATTTAATTATAAAAAAATATAAACTATACATTTTTTTGCAATTAGCAGTTTGCTTTATTTACCAATTTTAGTATATAATAACTAAGTAACATAAACTAATAAACTTTTTGAGGTGATTTATAAATGAAAAAAATTTTTACTTGTTTTTAATGACATTAGTAGCATTTAACACAACATTTGCGGCAAAAAAAGGAAAAGGTTGATACAACATTTACTTTCCTGAACTTTTGTTCCTACTTCACCTGATGCAGTAAACGAAGTTTCCAGAACAAAAGCTTTTAGGATTATCACGTATTGAGTATCCTTCTTTTTCAGGAAACAATCAAATTGTTACTGTAATGAATAAAGAAATGGGAAAATTTATCGATGATTTCAAGGAAACTAAAAACTATGTCTACAAGGTGACTTATTCTGTTACTGGAAACAACGCTTATTTTTGTAAGTGTACTTTTCAATATAGAACGTAAAAATAAAACTACAAACGAAACAGTTACTTACAATGATGCTATTTCATTCAATGCAAAAAAATGGAAAACCATTATTAATGAAAGGATATATTCGTTCAAAACTATGACAATGCCCTAAATGCAGCTGTTAATGACAGAGTAAAAACAATTCGGTATAACTACTTTAAATGAAAAAGAAAAGAAAAATTTGAAGGTATTGACAAAAAAACAGAAATTCTATTTGGAAGATGATGCAATAGTATTTATTTTTCAATCAAAATGAAGCAACTGATTTTTGGTGATAAACAGCTATTTATTCCTTTTCATTCTAACTGATTTGATTGGGACTTCTAAATAACATTTTTTTAAATAGTTATTTTAAAGTCATAATTTTTATAACAGAAAACAATTATTATATTTTAAGATTTATGTTACTTTGTATAACAAAAAGAGAGACTCTAATAAGAAATCTCTTTTTTTGTTATGTATAATTGTTAGTTATTAGGCTATTTTACAAGTTGTGCATTTATTACAGCATATAGATTTTTCATCCTGCTGAAATTTAACTTCATACTTATAACCTTTTTTTCTGTTCTGCTTATATCTTCCGGTAATTTATCCAGTTTAAGTCCTCCTTCAGCATTTACAAGGACTACTTTTCAAATTTTTTTATATTTTTTTGAAGGTTTTCCTTGAAGAACAACATCAATATTTACATTTATATCTTTATTTTTTTCTTTTTAATATCTGTTCTTTTTCTTCAGCTGATATTTGAGCTTTTTCAGAAACTTTTACGATTTCAGGTTTCTGTAGCTCTACACCTTCAGTATTTGTAAGAACTAACAATTTATCATTTGATTTTTACCTGATTCACGGCCACATTAAATACAAGTTTTTTTCAAAGTTTTTAACATCTTTTTACAATTACATTTTTTTAGTTTTTCACTTCAAGAGTATTCCCTGTAATAACATCAAATGGAGCTGCTTTTTCCATCCTTAAGACTTTACATTACGGCTTCCTCTTCCTCCAAATAATACAGTTCCTGCTCCAAATTTTGGAGTTCCTTCTATTATCACTTTATTATTTATTACAGAACCTCTATGGCTGTATCCACCATAAACATTTCCCTGTACGTTGGAATTTCCTCTTATTATTACTTCATTATCACTTACCACTGCTGACTGACCTGCCGCTCCGTAAGCACTTCCACCTCTTATGGATTTATCCTTTTCCCAAACTCCGTTTGTAGCCAGAACTCCTCCATTTATAATTACCTTGTTATTTTTCATTACTTCAGCTTTTCTGATTTTTCACCTTCAACTGCTCCGAATACACGTTCAAGAGGAGCTCCACCTCTATTTACATAAACTGTATTCCCTTCAAAGCTTGTTGAAATCCCATAAGAATTAGCTAAATTTTTATATCCTAAAACCTGATCCCCTTTTCCGTCTTTAGGATATGTTTTTGTTTCTCCTGCAAACAGAGTCATTCCCATTAATACAGCACTTGCCGCTACAAATAATCCTTTTTTCAATGTTTTTTCCATTTTCATGTTACTATGCCTCCTATAAAAATTATGTTCTCTTATTATTTTACATTTTATTTCTTAGCTTGTCAATTATTATGTCAGTCAAAAGCAATTTATTTCTCGTTAATTTAGAAAAATAGAATTACTTAAAAAATTTTTTTAAATCCCTTACAGATTATCTTGTAAATGAAATATTATTCATTATTTCTTCTGTTGTATCAGTTTTATTCATCGTATACAAATGAATTCCTCTTATTCCATATGAGAGAAGTTCTATTATCTGTTCAGTTGCATAAATAATTCCTGCTTTTTTTCATAGATTCAGGATTGCTTCCATATTTATCCAGTATTCTTTTCAAGTCCTGAAGGAATACTGCTTTTGCATAGCTGGACTATCCTTTTAATCTGAGCTGCATTTGTAATAGGCATAATACCTGCTACTAGAGGAACTTTAATATCAAGCTTTTCTGCCTTTTCCCTAAAATCTACAAACATTCTGTTATCAAAACATACTTGGGAAATTAGAAAATCAACTCCCTCATCCACTTTTTCTTTAAATGAACCAAATCTGCAAGATCATTGCTTTCATAATGAGTTTCAGGATAGAAGGCCGCTCCTATGGAAATATCCTTATGAGCTCCCCTTATACCTCTTACAAGGTCTGAAGCATATCTGTAATCTCCTCTTTCATAAATAGACTCATCTTCTCCCTGAGGTATATCTCCTCTTAATGCCATTATATTTTTAATATTATGCTTTTTGCCTCTTCAAGAAAAACTGTCAATCTCTGTTTTTTTACTTCCTACACATGTCAGATGGGCTAAAACTTCAGAACCCAAGTTATTCTTTTTATATGGGAGCTCATTTCAATAGTTCCTGATTTTTGTTGTACCTCCTGCTCCATAAGTTACACTTATAAAAGTCCGGCTTGTGTTTTACAAGCTCTCCAGTAACTTCCTTCAATCTTTCTTCTGAAAAAAGTTTTTTTATTTGGCGGAAAAAAATTTCAAATGAAATTACATGTTCCTTTTTCTTCAAATATTTCTTTTTATTTTTCATTTAATTGCTGATCCTTTCTTTAAATGTTATTTTATAATTTTATTTTTATACCCGTATTTTTACTATAAGATAAGTAACTTGTAAAAGTAAATCATGAGTAAAAAAGAACCCGTTTTAATAGGTTCCGAAAATCATCTTTCACACATAAACAGCACAATAACCAGTAATTTTTTTAAATAAATCAAATATATAACCAATCATATAAAATAACGACATCCCCACATATCTTATTTTATATATCATTAAATAAAAATATTACTATGATTAAGTTTACTATAAATTCAATTAATTGTAAAATTCATTCAATATATTGGATAATATAAAAACATATATGAACATGTGCTCCTGTAACCTCAAAAATATAACTTTTTAAATTTGACTTTATTACAATTTTTTTGTAAAAATATAAGAGTAAACTTATTAAAGAATGTTTTAATATAAATTTTGAGGTAAATAGAAAATGAGTTTGTTAGAATTAAAAAATGTTAAATCTGAAGTAGAAGGAAAAGAAATATTAAAAGGGTTGGATTTAACGATTAATAAAGGAGAAGTTCACGTGATTATGGGACCCTAACGGTGCCGGAAAAATCTACTTTGGCAAGTATTCTTGTTGGGCATCCTAAACATGAAGTAGTCAGTGGACAAATTTTACTTGATGGTGAAGACATCACTGAGCTTGAAGTTGATGAAAGAGCACAAAAGGGATATTCCTGTCATTCCAGTATCCTGAAGAAATTCCGGGACTTACTGTAGAAGATTTCTTAAGAACTGCTAAAGAAGCTGTTACAGGAGAAAAAAACAGTATATAATGCAATTCCATAACGAATTAGTAGAAAAAAATGGAAAAAAATTACATATTAATCCTGAATATGCTGAAAGACATTTTAAATGTTGGATTCTCAGGAGGAGAAAAAAAGAAAAAAACGAAATTTTACAGATGGCAGTACTTTGAACCTAAATTAGCAATTCTTGATGAAACAGATTCCGGACTTGATATCGATGCTACAAAAAAATTGTTTTTTGAAGGAGTACAGAAAATTAAAAACAAAAGGATACAGCTCTACTTTATTATAACTCACTATGATAAAGTGCTTGAATATCTGAAACCTGATTTTGTACATGTCCTGATGAATGGAAAAAAATAGTTAAGAGTGGTGGAATTGAAATAGTAGAAGCCATAGAAAAAGATGGATATGGAAAAAAATGAAGGAAGAACTTGGATTGTAATATTTGTATGAACCAAATCTTTCTAAGATTTAGAGAAATTAAAGAGGAGAATAATAAAAATGGAAGATAGTAGAAAAAAAACCTACATTGCAGACATTGAAAGAGGTGTCTATGACATCAAGGATGAAATGCATCATAAATTTACAACAGGTAAAGGTTTGACGGAAGAAATCGTAAGAAAAATTTCTGAAAAGAAAAATGAACCTCAATGGATGCTTGAATACAGACTTAAAAGCTCTGGAAGTATTCAATTCAAAAGCCTGTACCTACATGGGGACCTGATTTATCAGACTTGGATATAAACGATATAGTGCATTATCTTGAACCTGATGCAAAAAGTAATGAGTGACAACTGGGATGATGTACCTGATTATATTAAATCAACTTTCGACAGACTTGGAATACCTGAAGCTGAAAGACAGTCACTTGCAGGAGTAGGAGCACAATATGACTCGGAAGTTGTTTACCACAGTGTTCATAAGGAACTTACAGATCAGGGAGTAATATACACAGATATAGAAACTGCCATAAGAGAACACGAAGACCTTGTAAAAAGAATACTTTATGAAAGTTATAACTATGCATGACCATAAATTTGCGGCACTACATGGAGCTGTATGGTCAGGAGGATCATTTGTATATGTTCCTAAAGGGGTAAAAGTTAACATGCCTCTGCAATCTTATTTCAGACTTAACGCGGCAGAAGCAGGGCAGTTTGAGCATACATTAATAATAGTTGAAGAAGGGGCAGACCTTCACTTTATCGAAGGATGTTCAGCACCAAAAGTACAAAAAGAACGTATTACACGCCGGAGCAGTTGAACTGATTGTAAAAAAAGGAGCCAGAATGAGATATTCTACAATCGAAAACTGGTCAAGAAATATGTATAACCTTAATACAAAAAGAGCAATCGTTGATGAAGGCGGTGTAATGGAATGGGTATCAGGATCATTCGGATCAAGAGTTTCAATGCTTTACCCTATGACTGTCCTAAAAGGAGAAGGTTCAAGATGTGAATTTACAGGAGTTACATTTGCCGCAGCAGGACAATACCTGGATACAGGATGTAAAATTGTTCATGCCGCACCAAATACATCTTCAACAGTACATTCTAAGTCAATCTCTAAAAATGGAGGAACATCTTTCTACAGAGGACTGCTAAAAGTTAATTCAAATGCAGTGGGATCAAAGGCTACAGTTGAATGTGAATCATTGATGCTTGATAATGAATCAAGATCAGACACGATTCCTATAATTGAAATAAATAACGACAGTGTAGACATAGGGCACGAAGCTAAAATAGGAAGAATAAGTGATGAAGCAATATTTTATCTGATGTCAAGAGGTATAAGCAAGGATGAGGCAAAAGCCATGATAGTAAGAGGATTCGTTGAACCTATTTCAAAAGGAATTGCCACTTGAATATGCAGTAGAATTAAATAAAGCTGATTGAACTTGAACTTGAAGGAACAATCGGATAAGAAATATAGAAGTAATTTTAGGAGGAATATATAATGCTAAATGAAGCAAGTTTACAAAATCTTGATAACAACAGTTATAGAAAAGAAAGTTTTTAAAAAAATATGCTTCCTTGAAAAAGCCTAACTGGAAAAAGAGTCGGATATAAATATAGCGAACCTGAAGAATTTAAACCTTTCAATAGTGCTGTTGTAAAAAAATGATGATCAGGATGGTGTATCCATAAAGGAATTAAATGATTCCCTGAAAGATCTTGAAAGACTTTCAAATGATAATGAATATGGGCTTGGAGATTTTTCAAGCTGCAGAATTATACATTTTACAATGAAGGAAAATATAAAAAATAAGTGAAAGAAAAAGTAGCTAAACCAATTTATATAAATTATAACTTTAACAAGGAAAAATAATCTTCTTATAGACTACAATATTATTGAAGTTGAAGATTTTGCAAAAAGCCACTGTTATAATGATTTACAATTCTGAAGATGAAGCAAAAAGCCTACCGTAATGGAATAATAAGAGTTGTAGCCGGAAGAAATTCTGAAGTTAAGATAATAAAAAAATACAGACATTAAACACTGAATCTGAAAACTTTGAATCTTCAAAAATAGAAGCTCTTGGGCAAGGGAAAGTTGAATATTACAGTGTAGAACTTGGTGCTAAAGTAAATGGAATAAGCCATAAATCATATCTTGAGGAAGATGCGGCGGAAATATATATTAAAACCTGCATACCTTTGCTGATTTTAATAGAAAACTTGATCTTGAATATTCAATCGTATTTAAAGGTAGAAAATCAATAGGTGAAATTCAAGGAAGAGGAGCAGTTAAAGATACAGCTCAGAAGGTTTTCAGAGGAAATCTATATTTTGAAAGAGGAGCTTCAAAATCTGAAGGAAGAGAAGGGAATTTGCAATACTTCTTGATAAAAATGTAAAGGCTCACTCTATTCCAACATTATTCTGTAATGAAGATGATGTAATAGGGGAACATGCCGCTTCTGTAGGAAAAGTTGATGAAGCAAAGCTTTTCTACTTGATGAGTAGAGGACTTTCTGAAAGCAGAGCTAAAAAACTTATAGTTGAATCATCTTTCAGACCAATACTTGATAACATCGATGACGAAGCAATAAAAGAACACTTATTTGACGAACTGGAAAAGAGAATATAATAAACGTAGAGACTATCTCTAGAAAATAATAATAAAAAGACTGTCTCAAGAAGAAAAACTTAAAAATAAATGTAAAAAAACTATATTTTTTTCGAATTATTTAAAAATTTTAAAAATGTAAAACAGTAAATGAATTTAGGAAAAAGTCATCTGTCCTGAGCCTTTAGGCAAGTTTTTGACTTTTCCTTTTATGAATGACTGTTTTATATGAGTAAAATTTTAACAAATGAAGAGAAATATAGTTTTTATTATATTTATATTTTATCATTTTGAGATAGTCTTTTTATAATACCATATTTTAATTATTTTTTTCATTTTTCTTGAACATAAACATAACCAGAGGAAGAACTACATATCCGATTACCATTGCTGAAATTGCATACCAGTTAGTAACCATTTTTCCTGATTCTGTTTTTAAGGAGAACTGTGCCGCCCAGTTAAACTTTAACTAGTAGGAACACTGTTAAAACTACTGATAATAATGGGAAGAACACGTCTGTAACTAAAAATTCTTTTTGCATCCAGTACTTCTTCTCTGTTTTTTCCATAGAAGAATAAAACTACTCCAAGAGGAACTATTATAAACTGGATAAATCTTGAAATTGAGCTGATTATCATTATTCCCATCATATTATAACCAAATGCCATCGGTATTACTATCGCCAGCAATGCTGTTATACAGAAGGCTCTCATAGGCACTCCGTTACTTGTACGCTTATCAAAATATGCAGGAATCTGTTTTTCCTTTGCCATTGCTTCAAATATTCTTGGAGTATGGAATGATGCGGCTACATTTATACCAAACATTGAAACAAGTGCTCCATATACTATTATATTTGAAATAAAGCTTACTTTTTAAAAACTGAGCCAGGACAACAACCTCTTTAGAAGTAATAAGTGCTTTAGGGATCTATAAACATTGAAACAAGAACTATTCCAAAAGTATATAGCCGCTATAATTCCTATAGCCAGAGGAATTGCACGTGGCAAGTTCTTTTCAGGGTTTTCCATGTCACTTGCACCACTTCCGATACTTTCAAATCCTGTAAATGCATAAAATGCTGATATTACTGCTGTAACAAAACTTGTAACTGTTATAGCTGGAATTAAATTTTCCCCTGAAGCATCTTTTAAGTAAATTTATTTCAGAAAGATTAATGTGCCCTGTCTGAAGTAAAATAACAATACCTGCAATAATAGTAATTCCAAGAGCTAAAAGTTTTTCCTATTGTAGAAATGTCACTTACAAATGTAAGTATTCCAGTTCCTGTTAAGTTTATAACCATAAGAATTAACATTAAAAACAAGAAACCAATTGTTATATATAAAGTGTTATTACTGTCATAACCAAATATAGAAAGAGTTGTTTTTACTACTCCCTGTAGCCATAACTCCCCATGCAATACTTGCCGCCACGAATCTTGTAATTCCTACATATAGACCCACATTTTCTCCAAATGCCGCTTTCGAATAGGCGTATGCCGCTCCATTTTTGTAACGTATTTTTGCCGCCGATGCAAAAAGTTATTGCCAATACAGAGGCAAATACCGCCGCACATAGATAAATCCAGGGAGCTAAACTTCCCTGATAATTTTGCCACACTTCCGGGGGACAGGAATATCCTGTTCCTATTATTGAGTTTATTGTAAGTAATACTATTGACCAGAATTTCATTTTTTTGCTTTTCTGCCATTTTTATCCCATCCTTTCTTCTGCTTTTATTCACCAGTACTGTGAACAGCTTATTCATATCTTCATACATTTTAACCAACATTTCAGGGTGCCATTGCACTCCCACCAGGAATGGATAGTTTTTCCGCTTCAATCGCTTCTACAACTCCATCCTTTGCCTTTGC
>BNJV01001025.1_pt1 | contig 92483 bp, 102 predicted proteins | sample 8540591 | NCBI WGS metagenome assembly BNJV01 (sample SAMD00202457, study PRJDB9452) | human saliva metagenome | host: Homo sapiens | reverse complement strand
GCAGGGTCCATTGATTGATTTTGCGGCGTCCTGTTTTAGCCATATCTTCGGAAGGAAAGCTCTTCAAGACTTGGACAGCTTTGGTAGAGAAGGACGAAAAATAACAGAGGCGGTGAGCATATGGAGAGTCCAACTGGGATTATGGAGAAGCGAGCCGCCACAGGTCAGGTTTTGTGGGAACCGGAGAAATCAGATTTTGGAAATTAGGTTAGAAACAGCATCCTAAAGGTTTTGGCATCTCCTATTGGTACTGGAATATGTGCGAGGTAAACGATATGCACGACGATGATGCCAAAACAATGCAGCAATACGTTTTAGCTACGTCTTTGTAAGGGTTTGAAAATTGTCTTGAAGTGCATTGGACCTCTCTTGTATTTACTTTATATATAGTATCATAAACTAGACATAAACAGTGAAGGGGTTATTTTTAATATGATCTATTCTGATACTTTATTTTTCAGCTTTTGGACGAGCTGGAACTTTAGCTTTAATAAGTTACCACCTGCCTGATCATCTCGACAGCAGTTTTACTAGCGCTGAGTCTTAAGATCGATTTGTAGCAATCAGCTCACCACGGGTAATGTACCTAACTTTGACGTACGGTTGGTGATGAGGTTTGCTTCAGCGAGAATGAAGTTGTCGACACGACCGGATAGACCATTAAAGGTTGTCGTGGTGTAGACAAAGCTCTGCTTTCTTGTGAAGAGACTTGAAGCCTTTAAAGCTGGAACTGCTTGCATTAAGAGCACGCTGACCACCCATGAAGGTTGCTGGCATTTACGGTGACCAGTAGCCGAGCTTTTCGACCCTTGGTACCACGACTCGCAGTCTTTACCACGACCAGCTGCGATACCACGACCGGCGCGGGTTGGGCGAGAATTGCGCTCAACGATTAACTCATTGTACTTCATTACTTGTCTCCTTTTTGGAGGTTTTACTTTTTCGATGAGTAGTATTCCATTTTGAGAGTGGAACTCATGCTTTCAAGACCTTCGATAACGGCGTACCAATGTTTACTTTGTTGGTTGAGCCAAGTGATTTGAGTAGTTCTTAATTCCAGTGAGGCCAATGACAGAACGGACAATACCGCCAGCGATAATACCGGTACCAGGAGCGGCAGGTTTCATTAAGACGCGTGCACCTGGTTTTTGGTTTCAACTGTGGCAGATAGTCTCTTCGTCCAAATTGAAGGTGACATGTTCTTTTCGTAACACGGAGCAGCTTTTTGCACAGCGGAGTAACATCGCGCGCCTTTTGCCACACCGACACCAACTTTATTTTTCTTGTTACCTAGCAACAAGAGCTTTTAAAGCGCATACGGCGACCACTCTTTGACGGTGCGAGAAACGCGATCGATGTTGATGGTGATTTCTTTCAAATTCTTTTGGTGTATTGTCGGCTTCTACGCGGTCACGGCGATGTGTTTTGCGCATTGGTCGACCTGACATATCGCGGGTCTGCTTAGTAGCAGCAACATCGTCAGTCATCTTCAAAGTACCAGACTTTGACAACTTTTGGTTGCTTTTGGAGCAGTTGTATTTGCTGTCAGCCATATTAGAACTCCAATCCTTCCTTACGAGCTGCATCGGCGAGTGAAGCATACGTCCACACGCGAGTCTTGAGCACGGTCGAAAACAACCTTGCTGATATTTGCTAGCTAATTTTGGCAATTTCAGTCACCAATTTGAGTTGCTTTTTCCGACATTGAACCAGTCAGTTTTCTTTACCAACAGTTGTTGCGTAGGCAAGAGTATGGTGTAGCGTCATCGTTAATATTTGAGTGCAGCAAACGTTTAGATTACTGATGTGGACAGTCAAAGACGAGGACGCTCCTCGGTGCCGTGGATTTTTAGCACGGGTTCGATGTACGAAAAATTTTATTCATTGTTTCTTTTCCCTGCCTTTTCCTGCTTCGCGAGGAAATAACTTCGTCAGCATATTTAATACCTTTACCCTTGTATGGTTTTAGGTTTTTGAAGGCGCGGATTTCTAGCTGCAATTTGACCAACTTTTGTTTGTCAATGCCAGAAACGATAATTTCCATCTTGTTAGTTTCTTTTAGCTCAACGCCTTTCTGGAGCTGAGTATTTAACAGGATGTAGAGAAAGCGAGAGACATCTCTAATTTCTTTTTGTCCGCCTGAAAGACGATAACCAACACCATTAATCTCAAGTTTCTTTTCAAAACTTTGAGTGACGCCAATGACGGCGTTATTCAAAAGTGCGCGTGTAAGACCATGCCAAGAGCGGGATTTTGGGTTCGTCATCTTTACGGTAACGATAGCTTTTCCGTCTTCGATGATGACTATAACGCCTTTCCTGAACAGGGAACGAAGGTGAACCCTTTAGGTCCAGCGACAGTAATCATCTGTTCGCCGACCGTGATTGGTCACCTCGCTAAGGAATCTAGTACAGTAGTTTTCCGACATGCGACTCCATATCTTCCTTTCAATTAATATCTGTGTAATTTTATCATATTATGTTAGATAATCGCAAATACGTGCGTAATAGCTCTCACAACCTTTGCAATAAAATATTGCACAAAATGAGATAGTTTCGGTGAAGAATGGTATAGGGTTTTTATCTCGCAAAATTACACTCTTGTAATTGTTTCTCGTAGACTTTCTTGAAGCGAGTGTTTTGATTAATATTCTGCGATTTTAGGAATTCTTTTATTTTTGCGTACTCTTCATTAATAATCTGATCAATTACACCAGTATAGCCGTCTGCAAAAGAGATCAAGCTGCTCCTTCTTCAACTGACGCGCAAAAGAAGTTATCGATATCTCTAATTCAGAGTTTTGATTTCAATAATTGCATTGGTATACTTAATATCAAATAAATCAGAATATATATTCTCATTAATAATGTCTGTATTAGTTCCTTTTGCTAATAGCGAATCAGCGGTGTGTCGATAAAATGTTAACGTCATATGATGGCTGTAAAGCGACACACTCTAAATCTGCGCCGTATTTAAGTAGCTGATCGAAATATATGTTATGTCCTGTGGATCCATTCTTTCAACCAATGTATTGGTTGAAACTCTGCTAATCAACTTATCATAATACTCAGCAACCTCCATCTCTCGATTCTTAAGTGTTTGCTATTTCGTCCTAGTGACACTGCTTTTATTGAGGTTGTCAAAATGTTTAGCTTAACATCTTCAGGATTAAGATGGTTTAATATAGTTTCAGAGGAAAGTTTGTCAGAAAGTTTATAACAATATTTGCCACAGTTGTTTATAATCTTTTCTATAAAGCTCTTCTGCTGGAATTATATTAATTAAATCATTAAAAGCGTCTGAATACATCAAGTATATTCATTTATCCATGAGAGACTTAATAGAAAAATTGTCCTTATTAAGTATCGATAATGTCTGATATTCAGATATTGTTTTTTTCGATATCATTAATAGGAATTCCGTCTTTAATTAAATTGTAAAATGTGGATATTCCATCCTGGTCATATGCTCTAGTAGTTCTTTAGATGAAAAGGTATTACGTAATACTGAAAAGTTATACGAATAACCTGATGGGGGATTTTTCCAGAAGTACAATTGGAATAATATTTTGTTTAAGCATGTCAACTAAGTGGTTTGAAAACCATCGGTAGAAATTGCGCTAGAATCTCGTCTTGGTGAAAACCAGCTTCCCTTAGTTTTGTAAAACTATCGACGATTGATTTATCAGTACTGTTTTTAAGAAATGGAGATATTTCCTGTTAAGATCTTCTGTTTCTTGTAAGAAATTATCAAGAGAATATAATTTTGAGTTTGAAATACTCATGAAGTGAATTGTGATTTTGGATCAATATCATTATATGTATCGAGGTCGTAATCTTATTTGTGAGGTTTTCATATAAAAGCATAGTTCTTCGAAAGTTGGTGCTTGTGACTACTCATTTATTCATGAGAATTAGTTTTTTCCTTGTCTTGAAATTTTGGCAAATTTTTTCATAACCCTGGGCGTGCATAGCTTGTTCTTTAACAAGGGAACAGTGAATCCTCCAAGGCCTGGCCTTCATTTAGCCCTGATATTTTCCATAATATCCTTTTATACCTATTCGGATGGAGCACATGCTGTTTTGAATATCAGACTCTGACGAGTTGTCTTCAAAGTTTGAATAATTTAAATTTGGCTTGGTTATTTTTGTTCACTATTTGTACGAAGGTGAGTGCCTTGCGAGTACTGGGCTTTGTAACACACCATGGGGTTGTTTTTGCTGAATCTGCGATCTCTTTTTCTCGTCACCTGGTAAATATTCAAACACGCACGCATGAACATCTTCTGATTTTTCTGGGGTCAGGGATGCCTTTGTTTATTTCTGTATAGTATCTAGAATATAGATTATTGAAGTGCCAGACTTAACTAATGAAATGAGTTGTGGAGATCGTGTCTATTTTAGTGAGCCAGAATTCTTTGTCTTCACCGTAAGCTGTGATAGCATCAAAGACCATTGCAAGTGCACCTTGATCAATTGTCCGGATATAATGCAATTGTTGTTGTTTGTCGCTATTTGTATATGAGATCGGCATTTATATTGTCCCATTTGGGTAACGTCCCATTAAATGTCGTATATCTTAAACCAAGAGGATAGTCTGGTGCCGAGTTCGTCTGTAAACAGTGCTCCATTCTTCTAGGCTATTAATTTGCGCTTGTCGTCTATAAAATCAGCTTGCTTCTCTTCAATTGTATATTCCTTCTTGGGAAGGTTATCTTGTTCATTCTTTTCGTGGAATTCTGACTCAAAATAATCCCCATGATGATGGAGAAATGTCCTCCCAGTTAATGAAAAGATTTTCGTATGGTTTTATCCGCATAATCTCTATGCGATCACCGTATTTATTTACCTGCACGGGAGTTGGTCTTTCGAGGTAAGCAAAATTGCGTCTTTCTTGTGTGAATTATTTGGATGGATATTTTTCCAATAGTCTGCTGTAGTCCTATCCCTCCAATTGGGTTTGATTCTGTTTTATGTTGTATTCATTAAAATAATGTTGTACGTTATCCTGAGCATGTTTACTATTTTGAAAGTTCTTACGAGAGCAAAGGATGTGAATCAATATAGTTTGAATAATATGAGTCGAGTTCTGGAATTGCTCAATGTGACTAATTCTGTTCGATATGATCCTCTCTGTGTAGCAGTTCTTGGTTTTGGCATATGGTTTCTCTCGCATATTATAGTATGTGCCTTATGCTTTCTTAGTACAAACTTACTAACTGATGCGATAGAGGCTACTTGAGCTCTATGGTTTTTAATTACCAAACTTTGACTAGGATTTCACCCACCGAGACGAGCTTGTTTTGCTTCGTCGCCAGTCATAATACACCTTAGAGGTTGAGATGAGGACGATACACGGCCTGACTTAATCTTTTGGTGAGTTCATCAACGCCAGCGTAAACGCGACGACCTGGTTTTGATACCTTGGTGATCTCGTTAATGCGTGGAGCTTCGTTGATTTCGTTAATTACACGCGGTGGAGTTACGTGGGTAACTTCAACAACGCTGTAGTCTGTGATAAAATTTGGTGCGCTTTTAGACCTTCAAGAATTGCAAGCTTAAGCTTGGAGGCTGGAACACTAATTTCATTTTGTTAACCATGATGGCGTTACGGATGCGGGTGATAAGGTCTGCGATCTGATCTGTTGATTGTAATGACATAACTTACTCCTTTCCTTACCAACTACTCTTTGTTACGCTACAGGATTTCACCCTTGCTTGCTTTTTCACGGAAGCTAATACGGCTGAGACCGAAAGCGGCGCATGTAGCCACGTGGACGACCGTCAAGGAGATCGCGGTTTTAAGCGGGTTGGGCTTGAGTTCTAGGTAGCTTCTGAAGACCTTCGAGGTCGCCAGCTGCTTTTAAGTTCAGCTCGCTTTGGCTTTGTATTTGTCAAACATTTTTCTGGCGCTTTGAGGTCGCGGAGGACTGCAGACTCGCCATATTATTTGCTCTCCTCTTTTCTCGAATGGCATACCAAATGCCTCTAATAATTTACGGCTACCTTCTTTGGAACCATTCTTGATGATGAAAGTAATCTCAAGGCCGTGAAGAACAGATGCGTCTTCGAAGGTAATTTCTGGGAAAACGGTTTGTTCTTTAAGACCAACTGAGTAGTTGCCTTGCTCATCAAATGAGATTTGTTGGAACGCCGTGGAAGTCACGAACGTGTGGTAGAGCAATGTTGATGAAGCGTCAACGAAATTCATACATCTTATCGTTACGTAAGAGTAACGAGGTAACCAACTGGGGCGCCCATACCTTTTACGGATTTTGAAAGGTAGCAATAGATTTCTTTAGCAAGTCGTGAGGTTGGAGCTTGGCCAGCGATCTTGTCGAGAGTAAGGCTACGGTCTCAGTGTAGTGCTTATCTTCACGCTTTTTACCAACACCACAAGATACGATCACTTTCTCAAGTTTTGGAACTTGGTTGACGTTCTTGATGTTAAGCTCTTTTTCTAGAGTCTTTACGATTTTGTCGTTGTATAGTGCTTTTAAGACGTGGGATATATTCATCTGACATGATTATTTCCCTTCTTTCTTAAGATTTGAAAGATCGATACCGACGTGAATATCTTTCTTACCGCCCTTTTGGATTGAACTGAGTGGCACGTATGTGGCGTTCACGAATCCCGATACCTTCGATCATAGCTTTGTGAGTTTTTGCGATCCATTTTTGACGATTTTACCAGATTTGACCTTTGTTGTCGCCGGCAATGATGTTTACTACATCGCCTAGATTTCAGATTCTGTGCCATATTATAGTACCTCCGGTGCTAAGCTGATAATCTTGTTGAAAACGAGTTCACGAAGTTCGCGTGGAACTGGTCCAGACACGAGGTGCCTTTTGGAGTTTTTGTCGTCGTGATACATCACGGCGGCGTTGTCGTCGAAGCGGATGGTTGAACCATCTGCACGGCGAGTTGAGCCCACGAGTGCGGACGATAACGGCACGGACTACTGCTTTTCTTTCTTTAATGTTGCCTGTGGGTGATGCGTCCTTACGCTGGCGGTGACAATGTCACCGACTCGAGCGTAACGAGCGCGAGTACCACCGAGGACACGGATTACTCCAAGTTCCTTTGGCGCCACTGTTGTCGGCTGACAGCTAATCTAGTTTCCTGTTGAATCATCGTTTAATTTTTCCTCCCTGGTTTCATCTTCAGGTACTACATTATGACTTCATCTTTAAGTTCGACTGTACCGTGTGATCTTTCAAGAATCTTGACGAGTTTGTAGGTACAGGTCTTTGAGTAAGGACGGCAGCGTGATCTCAACCTTGTCTCCTAACTTAGCCTCATTATTCTCATCGTGAGCGGTATATTTACGAGTGTGTGAATACTGTTTACGGTAGAGTGGGATGAGTTTCACGGTTAGTAATGGAGACAGTGATGGTTTTATCACGTTTGTCAGAGTAACTACTCCTTGAAGTGTTTGTGCCATACTTAGGCTCCCTTTCCTTGATTAATTAACGTTTTTGATCTTGCGATTTCTTTCTGAAAGCTTTGATTTTATGTGGATTTTGCAAGGGTTCCTTCAATTAATCCACGACGAGCTTCGAGTAATTCTTTTTGAAGATCAGCTAACGGTTTTAGAACTGTCAGCTTTTTAGCTTGTTTCTTTTCTGCCATGATTACTGATCTCCTTTCCTGACGAATTTACAGCGAACAGGAAGCTTTGTGGGAAGCGAGACGGAGGGCTTCTTTGCCTGCTCTTCGGTGACTTCCGCCATTTCAAACATCACTGTACCAGTTTTAACCTTTAGCAACGTAGAAACTGTGGTTCACCTTTACCAGAACCCATTTTTACATCAAGAGGTTTCTTGGTGACGGGGGTATGTGGGAAAGATGCGAATCCAAATCTTTACCACCACGCTTAATGTAGCGGGTGATGGCTTGACGTGCAGCCTCGATTTGACGTGAATTGATGCGCTCATTGTCGAGTGACATGAGGCCAAATTCGCCAAAATGCAACAGTGTTACAGCGTGTAGCTATGCCATCGTTTTTGCCTTTTCGGACCTTTGCGATGTGCAACGCGACTTGGAAGTAAAATAGCCATAATTATTTTCTCTCCCTTATAAATCCAGAACCTTGACACCGACGATACCAGCAATGGTTGGGAGCGTGATGACAGTGGAAAGTCGATGTCAGCGCGGAGAGTATGTAGAGGAACTGATCCCTCGATAAATTTCTCACGGCGGGACATTTTCGGCGCCATTTGAGACGACCAGAAACTTCGACACGAACACCTTTAGCGCCAGCGGTCATGGTTGACTGACTAGCCATTTGACAGCACGACGGAAGTTCATACGCTTTTCCAAGTTGGAAGCCGATATTTTCAGCGACAAGTTTAGCGGAAAGTTCTGGTTTTAACTTCTTCAACATTGATGCGGATTGGCTGGGAAACGAAATTTTTCCAAGCTCTTTCTTGATTTCGTTGATACCTGCACCTTGCTTTGCCAATCACGGCACCTGCTTTTGCGGTACGAATAGTGATAGTGGTTAGGTTGTCGGTACGCTCGATATCAATGCGAGCAATGGTTGGACGAGACTTGAAAACGATTTTCAATAGCCTCGCGAATCTTAACATCTTCAATTAACCATTTTTGAAAGTCAGTGTTCTGGTGAAACCATTTGAAGACCAGTCTTTGCTGATCTGAAGACGATAAGAAACAGGGTTAACTTTTTGTCCCATTACTTGTCCTCCTTTTTAGTCGGTCTCGGCTTTTTAGCTTTCTCTTCACCAGCTACTTCAACAAAGATATTGCTGGAGATTTTTCTCGAAGGAAGAGCGCGACCGCGTGATGCAGGAACAAAAGCGACGAATACGTGTACCTGCGGTGACTGAAATGCGAGCAATGCGAGATTGTCTTTAGGATCGATTGAGACGCCAGAGTTTCAAAAGATTGGCTTTAGCGGAATCGATGGCCTTATGGACGGGACGAGCAGCACGACGTGGAGTATGTTCGAGGTTACGATAGCGTCAGCTACGTAACGGTCGCGAACTAGACTTGCGACAATGCTGGTCTTGCGTGGCATTGAGTCAATACCTTTAATATATGCGTGTGCAAAATGGTAGACATTATTTACCTCCTCGTTTTGCAGCTTCAGCGGCTTTCTTACCACCATGGCGTTTAAATTTGCGAGTTGGGGCAAATTCGCTGAGCTTGTGACCGACCATATTTTTCTGAAACGAAAACTGGAACATGAACTTTACCGTTATGAACAGCAACTAGTGCGACCAACCATCTCTGGGAAGATTGTTGAGTAGCGTGCCCAAGTTTTGATTACGGTGCGATCTTCGGCAGAAAGAGCTTTGATTTTTCTTTTCTAATTTAAAATCCACGAAAGGACCTTTTTGAGGGCTTCTTCCCATAGACTATTTCCTCTTTCCTTCGTGACGACTGCGCACGATCATTTTATTAGTTTTTCTTATTGTGGCGAGTACGGAAGCCAGAGTGAGCTGACCCCATGGTGTACGAGGAGCTTTACCAGTACCGTGACGGCCACCATCACCACCACCGTGTGGGTGATCTGTAGCGTTCATGACAACACCACGGACGGTTGGGCGGATACCTTTGCGGCGAGACGACCAGCTGAACCGATTTTAATATTTTGATGTTGCATGTTACCAACTGTACCAATTGAAGCTTCACAAGTTGCAAGAACTTTGCGAACTTCGCCGGAAGGCATACGAAGAGTTGCATAAGCACCTTCTTTTTGCCATAAGCTGAGCTGAGTTACCAGCAGAGCGGACCATCTGTGCGCCGCGACCTGGAGTTAGTTCGATGGAGTAAACCATGGTACCAACTGGAATGTTGCTGAGTGGTAGACGGTTAGATTCTTCGATTGGAGCCTCGGCACCGGTTTGGAAGGTTTTACCTTTAAACATCTTAGAATCTGCAATAACGTAGTAGAAAGTATTGTTAGTGTCTTTGACACGAGCAATACAAGCACTGCAGTTTGGATCGTACTCAATTTCCATAATTTCAAAGGTCATATTCTTTGGAAGATTATGGGTAACTAAGCGATAGTGACGTTTTACACCACCACCACGATGGCGGACAGTGATGCGTCCTTGGCTGTTTTTACCAGCATTCTGCTTTTTAGCTTTTAATAAAGACTTAAGAGGCTTTCTTGTAGTGATTTGATCGAAAATCCTGAGTAGTCTTCTGGCGCTGAGCAGGAGTGGTAGGACGATAAGCTTTCAATGCTCATTATTTATTATCTCCTTCCTCAACTTTTTCTTCGTCGAAAATACGGATTTTTATCGCCAGCGTTTAGAGTAACATAAGCTACTTTGCGATCGCGGCGGAATGTTTTTACCTGGGTAAGCATGTTTGCCTTTTGAGAAACGAGGTTGCTTTACCTTTTCGAATTAAGATGCGAATATCTTTTAACGGTGACATTGTATTGTTCAGCGATGGATTTTGCAACTTCTTGCTTAGTAGCATCAGCTGGGAACATAAAAAGATATAAGTGTTCTTAGTTTGTTCAGTGTAGGCTTTTTCGGTAGCACGTGGAATAACTAACATTAGGCATTCTCCTTTCCGATTAGCCAGTTATCAATAGAGGCGATTGCATCTTTGACGATAACGATGGTATCTGCGTTCATGATGTCGAAGACATTAAGGAAAGTTGGACGGACGACCTTGGCGAAAAGCAATGTTATTAGTTGCGCGTAAAGTGAGCTCATCTTTCTCTGGAACGACGATTAGGACGTTCTTTGGAGTAACTTTTGAGATCAGTAAGAGTCTTAATGACTTCTTTAACTTTACCGTCTTTGATACCAAGGGTATCGATAACTGGATTGCCTTAGCGGTGTTCTTCATGGAAAGAGCTTGCATGACTGCAGCTCTCTTGGCATTTTTGCTGAGTTTCTTGGTGAAGTTTTCTTCGCCAGTACGACCACCAGCTACACCACCGTGGCGCCAGATAGGGGTTACGGGTTGAGACCAAACCTTGCGCGACCAGTTCCTTTTTGTTTCCATGGCTTCTTACCACCACTGCGAACTTCACCACGCTTCAAAGTTTTTGGCGTGTGAACTACGTGAGTTAGCAAGATATGCGTCGTAAGCTAATTTAACTAGCTCGTGATTTGTAACTTCGAGATTGAAGATTTCTGGGTTTAAATCTGCCATATTACTCCTTTCCCTCCACAGTTACGATTCCTTTTCTTAGGGACCTGGGACTGCGCCCTTACGACCCTAAGATGTTATTTTCTTTGTCGATGTAAGCAATGACTAAGTTCTTAACTGTAACTTGATCATGTCCCATACGACCTGGCATGCGCTTACCTTTGAAAACTTTTTGAGGATACATTGAGCCGATTGAACCGACTCTACTGATGTTTGCCCTTAAAGCCATGGGTGTTGCGTGATTCTTGAAGTTCCAACGCTTGACAGTACCAGCGAATCCTTTGCCTTTCGAAATACCAGTAACTGCCACCTTGTCTCGAGTTCAAAAGCTTTCTACAGTGAGATATCGCGAGTTTGAGCTCTGAGTGGAATCCGTACAGAAATTCCTTTCAAGATTTTAGGACTTAATGTTTCGTCAGCTTTTTGACGTGAGCTGATACCGACTTGCTCAGATTCTTACCCTGACCGTATCCAAGCTGCACAGCATTATAACCATCGGTGTCGACGGTTTTATCTGAGTCACTGTGGCTGGTCCAGCTTGAAGAATAGTAACTGGAGTTACTAATCCATCTTCGCCGATGATCTGGGTCATACCAATTTTTGGTGCCGAGGATGACTTTTCATCTTTTCCTTTCCTTTAATGGTTACACTCTATATAGCTAGACTAAGAGGTTCCAGATTGTTTCTCTGCTTGGCCTATAATTTTCTAAAAATTATTGCAGTCGGAAACGATCGGCTTTTTCTTTGGTCTAGTTAGTCAAATGTCACCTTGATAAACTTACGTGTGTATTTTTATCACAAAATAAGGATAACTACAAGGGAGTTATGGTTGAGGGGACAGGGTTTTTCTTGATTTTTTCTTTAGTGGTATTTATTAAGCTGGTTTTGATAATCTTTCATAGAATAATGGTTTTTAATTGCAACAATGATTGATGAGATAAAGAGATATAAGAGATAGATTAGGGTAAAAGGAAATGACGATAATCGCAATGGCATCACCGGTGATAATTTCTTGGTCGATAAGAAAAATGGATAAATAATAGTATGAGATATGGAGCTAGGATGTATTGCAGGATAGAAAAACGGTGAAACGGATAAAATAATGGAGAAAGCGATTAAAGCTACTTTTTGCTTAGTTTCTTTGCTGATGATTATTTTTAATATTAGTCATAAAGAACCCTGGGGTGCGACCATCTGTAATGAGTGGCTATGAGTGATAAAAATAAGACAACCATGAGTAAACTGTTGGGATGGCATTATTAAAGTTAAAGAATTTGATGAGGATAGTTTCTATCGTGAAGGAGAAAATAGCAGAGGCGACTATGATCAAAAGAACATTGCAATGAATCGTCGCAGTAAGGATATTTTTGGCTACGGTCATAACTTTTTGATCGATCTCTGCACGGTAGGTAGGAATTTAATTAATGCGCCTGCTAGTAGAAAAACCCAAAAAGGCCTCTAGGAGTATTTGTGATTAGATCATCTACATCAAATAGTCGATATTTCCTTGATAGATAAAATAAAGTCCACTAAGTTGTGTCAAGTTCATAGAAGAGGATAGAAGGAATGTTTTTATAAGTACCTGCTTTTAAGTTATTTTGAAAAATAATAGCGAAGATAAAAACCAAATGGTAGAGTCATAAAAATATTAAAGATGGTAGTAAGGAAGCTGATTATTAAGATGGTAAGAGAAAAGACTTCGGATGATTTATATCAATCTTGGTATTTTTAATGATATCAAAAATAAAAATTAAGAGGATTAAGTTGTAAGTGATGGCCTCTGAGGTTTGTGCTTTCTCCGGCTGACGGGAGAGGAAGTATGATCAAGCAGTAGGTAATGAGCATATGAGAGAATAAAGATAGATAATCAAAGTCGCAGACTCATAATGAGAGCCATATTTTTGTGATTGTAGATTAGGTATGGAATAGTAAAAATGATAGCAATAGCCGGAAAAGAAATGGCGGCCTGTTTGATGGTTTCAAGATAAGTATGCATTATAATATATTTTTACACAAAAATAGCCTCAGAGGCTATTTTTCTGATATTCTAGCTTTTAGAAATCTTCATCTTGAACGATCTTGAAATCGCCAAAGTTACCCTTCAGTTTCCTCTTCAGAAACATCTAATTTACGAACGCCAGTTCCTACAGGAATCTTGCGACCGATAATGACGTTTTCCTTCAAGCCGTGGAGCTTATCGACGCGACCATTGATGGCAGCATTAATAAGTACGGGTAGTATCTTGGAAGGAGGCTGCTGAGAGGAAGGAGTCGGACCAGATGGAGACCTTTAGTGATACCAAGGAGAAGCTGAGTATATTCTGCTGGAGTACGACCAGTAGCAATACATTCGCGGTTGGCTTCTTCGACTGCATTAATTGAAGTAATGTCACCTGCAACGAAGTTAGTATCGCCGATTCTTCAATCATGACGCGACTAAACATTTGGCGGACAATTACCCTCAAGGTGCTTAGGGAAGACATCGTTACCGTTTGCGGCGTAGACTGCCATAATATCATTCATGATATAACGAGCAGTTGCCTCGACACCCCTTTATATTTAAGTTGATCCTGAAGGTTTAATGAACCAGTCGTGAGGCGATCACCAGCTTGAACAGTATCATTACTCTTTACGAGCATTTCAGCTTCGCTTTGGAATTTCAACGCGAACAGGTCCGCTACCGCCTTCGGTGATAAGGACTGCATCGATCAACGATCATAGGCGTTGCCATCAAATGGAGCGATGATTGGTTCCATACCCTTAGACTGGCAGCAATAACGTCACCAGTTTTTAACTGAGGCGCCGTCTTTGACCATAATCTTACGATCCTCGCTGATTTCAATACGTTCAGTTTTCGCCGAAGTTGGAGTGATTTGAACGACAAAGTGGTTGCCGTCTTCCCGAACTTCGCAGAGACCAGCGACTGGGCGATCCAAGCTTGACCTTTAGGTTTCTTAGCTTCAAGAAGCTCTTCTACACGAGGAAGACCACGAGAGATGGCGCCGGAACCGGCAACACCAGAAGAGTGTTTAGTATCAAGTGTAAGCTGGGTACCCAATTCACCAAGTGACTGGGCGGCGATAACACCGACAGGCTGGTTTGGCTCAACGAGGCTTCCCTAGTTGCCATATCAACACCATAGGCTTTTTGTGGAATACCGTTTACTGATTTTTGTAGTGAGTACTGACTGAATACGTACTGATTCAATATTATGATCATCGGCAATCTGCTCGGCTAGATCACGAGTGATTAGTTGATCATTTTCTAGGTAGCCTGGAATTGGAGCAGCCGTGTAGCGGCCCGTAATACGTTGAACAAATTCGATACCAGTCTGTTCTAGTTTCAGACTTTGAAAGACCTCAAAGCCTGGATCTTCAGCATCTCTCTTCGGTGGTGAAGACGTCTTGAGCGACGTCAACAAGACGACGAGTAAGATAACCAGAGTCAGCTGTACGGAGGGCGGTGAAACCTGACCCTGACGAGCACCTCGGGTAGCAATGAAGGATTCAAGAGTGTTAAGACCCGTTCTATAGCTAGACTTAACTGGAAGCTCGATCTCACGGTTGTTAATGTCGACCATGATACCGATTGCTGCAGAAGCAAGCTTAATACCAGAAACGGAACCACGAGCACCAGAGTTGGTCATAACGGCGATATCGGTGTCCATGGATAGAAAGTTTTGCTTGAGGAAAGCTAGAAATTTCACCATCGATCTCACGCCAGTTGGCAACGGTGTGAGTTATAGCGTTCTGTATCGGTAAGAAGGCCTTGTTAAACTGATCTTGAATAAGAGCAGTTTTAGCATCACCCTGCAGCGATGAAGTCGGCAATTTCAGGATAAGTTGGTGAGTCATCTTTACAGGTTGAAATAGAAGCAATAGTTTCGTATTCAAAGGCAAGATCTTTCAAGTTTATCTGCAACCTCAACTGTTACCTTAGAGCCGTAGTCATTGAAGATGTTAGCCATAACTTTCTTTAGGTGCTTTGAAGTTTGAACACCATTATCGTATGGGTAATCTTCGGAAGGATTTCATTGAAAGATGACACGGCCTAGTGTGGTATCACGAATTTCCTTCTTTGAAGACGCGAATTGGGGTTTGAAGGCGATATCACCGCGATCATGCAAGCCATTTCAGCTTCGTAAACTGAGCTGAAGGCAAGAGGTTTGTCAGTTTCGGGTGCCTGGCTTGTCGTAGGTTAGGTAGTATGCTACCAAGTACAACGTCCTGATAGATAGCAAGAACTGGAGAGCCATCAGCTGGTCAGAAGGTTGTTTTGTGCAGTCATAAGCTCTTGAGCTTCTTTTCTGTGCTTCATCAGATAGAGGTAAAGTGAATGCCATCTGGTCACCATCATAGTCAGCGTTGAAACCAGAAGCAACGAGCGGATGAAGCTGAGTGCCATACCATCAATTAGTCTTGGCTGGAAAGCCTGAATGGATAGACGGTGAAAGATGGAGCACGGTTCAGAGTACGTAGCGACCCTTAATTACTTCATCAGAGTGCATCCCAAACGATCGATTCTTTGGATTCAATCATACGAGAAGCAGCACGAGTATTTGGAGCATATTCATGAAGAAGCAACCAAGAAATTACGAAATGGCTTTGAAAGAGTTCTAGCGCCATAAGTTTTGGCAGACCACATTCATTAAGTTTGAGATCTGGACCGACGACGATGACGGAGCAGCCAGAGTAGTCAACACGCTTACCGAGAAGGTTCTGACGGAAGCGACCCCTGCTTACCCTTTTGAGAAGGTCGGAGAGCGATCTGAGCTTACGACGACCGTTCTGTGAGCTAGCTAGACGACCGTGAGAAGCATTATTGTCGATCAGAGAGTCGATCGCTTCTTGAGCATGCGCATTTCGTTGTGAACGATTACTTCAGGGGCGTTAAGGTCGAGAAGTTTCTTCAAACGGTTATTACGGTTGATTACACGACGATAGAGCGTCATTAAGATCCGAGGTAGCAAAGCGACCGCCTGGGAGAGAGATCATTGGACGTAGATCTGGTGGAATAACTGGAATAACAGTAAGAATGAGGTCAGTTGGTTTGATGCCTGCATTCTTCATGCCCTCAAGGACCTTTGATGCGCTTGATAAGTTTGCGCTCCTTTTGGCCTTTAGCTTCAGCTGCTTCGGCAGAAAGATCATCAATCATCTGATTGATGTCAATTTGATCAAGAATCTTCTTAATAGCACCAGCACCCATTTCTAGCTTCAATGAGAGTTCTTCGTACTCTTCTGGAAGGTTACGGTAGTCGATTTCAGAATATGACTGCGCCCTTTTTTAAGACCTTCAAGGATACCCTTGCGAGCGAATGAAGTCTTTATCAACTCTTCAATCTCTTTAGCTTGTTCGTTGGCATAGTTTTTCAGGGTTAGCACCAGCTCTTTAGCTGCTTCACCGTAGCGAATTTTAATCGCTTGGAACTGGCCTCATGCTGTGCTTTTGAGAGTCATTCAAAGTCTGCTCAATTTCAGCATCCTTAGCATCAATGATGAGAGTACGAAGCAAAAGTATACTACTTTTCAATATTCTTGACGGTTAGGTCAAGAAGAAGACTGAGAGCAGATGGGGTGCCACGCATAAACCAGATATGAGCTACTGGAGCAGCTAGTTTGATGTGGCCCATGCGTTCACGACGAGCGATAGATTTTGGTGACTAGGTTACCTTCCTTGTCAACAGCAGCTTCAATGAGAACGAACGCCTTTAAGTTTACTATCGTGTGGATTAATATCTTTACTGGACCGAAAAATACGTTCACAGAATAAACCGTCACGCTCAGGTTTCTGAGTACGGTAGTTGATTGTTTCTGGCTTCAATACTTCACCATAGCTCCAACTCAAGATATCTTCAGCACTTGCATGCTGAGACGAATTGAATCGAAGTCGCTGGCTGAAATGTAATTGTCCATCCAAGCCATTAGAACTCCTCTCCGAGATCGACATGTTATCCTCTGTCTCCTTCTGTTAATTGATAATTCCATCTGACCGTCGAGATGATTCTTCAGTCTCTTCATCGGTAAGATCGATTATGTCATTTTCGTCATCTTAATATGTACATTGTGTTTGGCGTAAATCTAGGCGATCATCTTGAGAGTTCAATTTCCCTAGAAGTATCTTCGATTACAGCGATCAGCATCTCGTAGCTTCACCCATTGTCAAGAAGATCAACCTTAAGATCCGAGACCTTGTAGTTCCTTTACCAAGACGTTGAAATCCTTCAGGGAAGTTTTGGACCTTGAATTGGTTCATTCTTAATGATGGATTCGTAAGCCTTAGCACGTACCATAAACGTCATCTGATTTGATTGTGAGCATTTCTTGTAGGATGCTGGCATGCACCATAAGCCTCAAGTGCCCAAACCTCCATTTCTCCGAAACGCTGACCACCGTTTTGAGCCTTTACCACCGAGAGGTTGCTGGGTAACCATAGTGTAAGGACCAGTTGAACGAGCGTGAATCTTGTCTTCAACCATGTGGTGAAGCTTGATCATGTGCATCACACCAACTGAGGTCTTTTCGTGAATGGTTCACCTGTAGAGACCATCGTAGAGCTGAACTACGACCATTGCTATCAATGCCAGCCTTTTCAAGCTCCTCTGAGATAACTTCATCTGGAATACCATTGAAGGATGGGGTTGCAACCTTTGTATCCAAGGATACGAGCAGCCATACCAATGTGAATTTCCTAAAAGCTGACCGAGGTTCATACGAGAAGGCACACCCATTGGGAGAAAGTACGACATCGATTGGGTACCATCAGCCATGAATGGCATATCTTCAACTGGTAGAACGGGAGACTACACCCTTGTTACCGTAACGACCAGCCATCTTGTCACCGATCTGAATTTCTACGCATTTCAGCAACATAAAGATTTTTGATCTGCATGAGAACACCAGCTTTTTAAGTTCGTGACCTTGTTCACGAGTGTAAATGCGGACGCCGATAACTTTACCAGAGGTACCACCACTCATGCGAACTGAGGTATCGCGGACATCTTTGGCTTTTTCACCGAAAGATGGCACGAAGAAGACGCTCTTCAGAGCTGAGCTCCTGTTCACCCTTAGGGGTAATCTTTACCGACGAGAATGTCACCAGTCGAGACCTCAGAACCAATAGACGATACTCATCTTCACCGAGGTGGCGAGAGCATGTTCTGAAACGTTTAGGGAATATCACGAGTAACTTGTTCTGGACCAAGTTTAGTTTCACGAACCTCAACATCGAAATCTTTAATATTAATTGAGGTTAAAGTATCATCCTCGACGAGTTTGCGTGAGATCAACGATAGCATCATCCATGTTGTAACCACGCCATGGCATGAAAGGCCACTAGAAGGTTACGACCAAGAGCAAGTTTCGCTATCTTTCGATGAAGGCACCTTCGATGAGAGTATCGCCAGCCTTCACTATTTGACCACGCGTAACCATACAGCGTTGGTTGTAGCATTGATCAGAGTTTGGTTTGTCTCAAAGTGAGCAATCTTATATTCTCTTGAAGTTTCATCGTTATCATAATCAACGATGATTGAAACCACCGTCAGCTTTTTCAACTACACCATCCATGTCAGCGTACTCAGTTGGGAAGTGTATCTAGCGATATCAGCTTCAACACCGGTACCAACAGTTGGGGCAGTATTCTTGAGAAGTGCACCGCCTGCTTTCTGCATGGCGCAGCCCATGAGCGCACGGTCAACACGGTTCTTTCTCAACGAATGGAATCAGAGAGGCGGATGACACCAAGAATTTCCTTATGTGCGGCATCAACGTGGGTAACACTTGCAGATTCAACCTGAGCTGGCTGACCATTAATACGAGCAGAGACGCGTTCGTCAATCAAAAGCTACCGTCTTTAGCGTTCAAGTTTAGCGGAGGTATCGGCGATCACCATATCATGTTTTCGACACTGGCATCGACATGAACAACCTCGTCAGTAACCTTTTACGTCTTTAACGATGCGATATGGAGCCTCGATGAAAGCCATATTCATTAATGCGAGCATAGGTAGCGAGGTTTCAAGTACGAGACCCACGTTACACCTTCTGGGGTTTCAACAGTACAGATACGACCGTAATGAGTGGGGTGGGTATCACGAACATCGAAAGCCCGGCGCGTTCACGAGTGAGACCACCAGGGACCCATAGAACTCGACGACGCTTGTGTGAAAGTTCAGCAGAATGGGTTGTATGAGTCCATCAGCTGAGAAAGCTGAGAACTACTAAAGAATTACGTTTAACTGCAGCAACCACTGGACGTGAGTTTAAGAGCTGAGATGGCGTGACTTCTTTCAGGGTTAGCCATAGACATACGGTCTCAAGATATTGCGCTGTAAGCGAAGCATACCAAAGACGGAATTGACGCTGGATCAAGTTCACCAACCATCTTAACGCGACGGTTAGCAGAGAGAGTCGATATCGTCAGCTGGCTCCTGAGTATTATTCATGAATGATTTCGCAATAATCGCGACGAGATCATCCATTTGCAAAGTACGGTGAGTACTGTCGTTTGGAGTATCGAAAACCCAAAGCGTTGATTAATCTTGAAACGACCAACGCGGGAGTAGTCATAACGTTTATAGTCGAAGAAAGGTACGTTCAACCATGGAACGAGCATTTTCGACAGTGGCTAAGATCACCTGGGCGAAGACGACGATAAACCTCGAGGAGGGCAGCAGCCTGACTGGTGGTTGGGTATCCTTTATCGATAGTGCTATCGATGTAATTAATCGCACCATTGTCGACATCAGCAAAAGAGTTCTTTATCTCAGAATTCTTCAGCAACACCAAGAGCGCGAAGGAAGGTGGTGACTGGGAATTTTACGACGACGGTCGATCTTGACATTAGATAGAACCAGTTTGGTCGCGGTTTCAAATTCAAGCCATGCACCACGACCTGGAATCACCTTAGCTCCGTAATAGCTTTCTTACCATTGTAGCTATCGGCGGTGAAAAAAACACCAGCATGAACGGATCAGCTGAGAAACGATGACACGCTCAGTACCGTTAATAATGAAGGTGGCACGGTCAGTCATCCATGGATAATCACCAAAAGTAGATGTTCTGCTCTGTTTGATTTCGCCGTAACTTTGTTAGAAGTTCAGCTTTGACGTGAAGAGGAGCTTCGTAGGTTTTCAAGATTATATTGGCTTCCTCAATGGTACGTTTTGGAGCTCTTAAACTCATAATCCTTTAAACCTTTAGTGACAGTTTTCTGGCCAGTGTAGTCATCGATTGGGATTGAGTTCGGTGAAAGACTTCGCGGAGACCGGATTTGATAAATTCTTCCCAAGAATCTTTCTGGTGTGCAGTAAGATCAGGGATTTTCGAGATGGTCGCCGTCCGTGAAAAAGACACGCCGATCATGCTGTACTGATACTCTTTGTACTCACGTTTTCCTCTTATTTTAGTGTTAATAATCTTTAGCGCCGAAGATTACTGTCATCTAATGACATCCTAGTTCGCCAGTTTAGGACACCTCGCTATTAGAAGACACACTACTTCTGTGTTCGATTTTACTATATTTTACTAGATTTTCAAGAGTGTCTATTATTTTGACAAGATTGATTATTATGTTATATACTGTTATCCATAGTATGTTATAATATAAAAAGAAGAGGGGTACTTCTATGGAAGGATTTTTAAATTTAATTACAGCGATCGAGTTGTGGGGCCTTGATTGGTAATGTAGTTGGCGACGCATTGGGACTTCCAGTTGAATTCTCTAAGAGAAAAGATCTGAAGTCGAATCAGTTCTTGAAATGCGAGTTTGGATCATATCTTGTGACAGCTGGCACATGGTCAGGAGAATACTTCGATGACAATAGCCTTAATGGACTCCGGTGCGCAAGTGTAAGCATTAATGTCTCAGACATTATGCATAAGCTATCGAGTGGGCTAAACTCGTCGATATACTGCAAATTCGGAAACCGTAAATGTCAATACTACTATTGAGCTTGCGGTCGAGAAATTCAGGTACTTTACCGCAAGATTGTGGCGACAACTTTGAATTTGCAAGCGATAATGGAGCGCTGATGCGAATTCTGCCAGTCGCTTTGCTTTGCCATAATTACAATATTGATCGGTAAGCAACGCTACGAGGTTAGTATCTGAAATTACAAAAGCTAACTCACGCAAACGAGAAGTGTGTAATGGCAAATTTAATATTTGTTAGACTTTGTTTGCTATTTGATGGATGGTTTTATCCACAATAGCATTACAGAGGACACAACAAGAATGTATAATTTCTTCTCGGATGCTTGTGTGGCGCGATATGACAAATCTCTTGGTTGGAAATATCATCGGAGCTGCCTGAAGATGAGATTCGTTCAACTTCTGACGTAATCGATACCCTTGAAGCAGCCATTTGGAGTCTAATTACTACACGTAATTATGAGACTGCGGTGATTCGTGCCCTAAACCTTGGTTCTGATACTAGCAGCAATTGGGGCTCTAACTAGCGACATAGCAGGAGTATCTCATGGCGAATGCGCTACAGAAGCGTTAGCTTGATCAAACGAAAATAAAATCAAGGAAATTGCGACAAGCTTTGCAAAAACCGATGTAACCTTTGAACTTTAGTATCTAGCACCTCCTATAGGGGTGTTTCTTTCTATTAATAGTATTTGGTACCAAAAACCACCTGAGACGGTGGATGAACATATAAAGCTTCTCAACTTTATGTAGTGACTCCCAGTTAGCTTGGTTCAACTTGAACTGGTTTAAGTATAAGGTTTTTATATAGAATAGTCAAGATGATAATAATTGGCTAAGTTTTAATATAGCAGAAGGCTATTCTTTATTAATTGATGTCGAGATCATCAAGGTCAGCGAGTTCGGCGCGGGTATTTTTGGTAAGAGTAGAATCTTCAGACTCTTCATAATCCTCAACGGTACGAGCAGCAACTGGTTCGCCGGTGGTCTCGAAGCTTCGTTTTCTCATCGGTGTTAACGATTTTTGAGGTTATAGCGGGCGTCATTTCTTTGGTGCCTAGAGCACGTAGCAAAAGTGCGGATGGACTGAGCAGTTGCACCACGGCGACCGATCACGCGACCGACGTCTTCAGGGTCGACACTGAGGAAAGCAGAAACACCTTTTTCGTCAATGGCACGCGTTCGATGTCTAACTTTGTCAGGGATTATTTACGAGGTTTTTACGATATATTCTACGAATTGTTGGTCAATGGTTGACATAGGGTTCTCCAAGTTAATTTTGTTATTAGCATTATATCATAATGGTTGCGGTTTGATAAATGAAAAATAAGATATCTCGAGACACCTTATTTTCTATCTTACTCTGCTAGCTTCAGCTTCTTCTTTTGGTTGATTTTTGCAGGAGCTTGTCAGCGTGTTTGGCTTTCCTGGTCTTTGGAGCTAGCCTCTTTTATACCATGCATGGAAGATCGATGCCTTCTCTTTTTCTGAAAGATGAAGGCGACGCGTGAAGATGGTTGAGCACCATTCTTTAAGAGTAAAACTCAACTTTTTCTTTATCTAAAGTGGTCTTTTCTTTAGTTTCTGGGTTGTAATTGCCGACCTCAGCCACAACGCGTCCAGAAAGTGGATGACGCTGGGATTCTTGGACGACTGGTCGAAAGGTTGGGTAATGAGTTCGACCATTACGTTGCATACGAATCGCAAGCATGTTTGCTCATAATTTAATATTATTATTTTAAACTATTTTTAAAAGTTTTTCAAGGATCAGATAGTTTAAAAAGCCTCCAAGATGGGCCCTATATCTATAAACACTTTCATCGCCCTTATCAGGTGCTGAGAAAGTTATCAGGGAGTAAGTGTCTTCGCTCTAATTATGAATGGCAGCACCTTATCGGCTGCATAATACTTTGATAGAACTCTCCACTCCCTGTTAATCCTAAGTAAATTTCTTTTGACAGTTCTTTGACTTTATCATCAGTAAAGAAACTGTCCTACATATTCACAGTCAATGGAAGATATTTTGTCTTCCTTGATATTAGCGAAAATCGATTAGGATATTCTTGACGATATCCTTTGTGTTTTCTCCTCAATCTTGACCCGTAGGTAGTCTTGCTGTAAATGGTGCAGAAATTTTTGAACTATCAGACCAGTCCTGCCCATGATTAATTGACGCTTCCCCGTGCGAGGTCCGATTTTATCAAAAATATTGCTCAATGCCAATTTGCCTTGACAGGTTGAGTAGTTCTTTCAATATCTTCTGGCTGTTTTCTGATTTTATAAAAACAGCATTCTTTAGCTCCTCTCACTGCCGTTATAGTATTTTTCCAGTAAACGCTGTAGTAATCACTAGTGGGCGGGAGGTATTCTCTTTCTAAATTCATCTGGAGATATTTTGTTCTAGCAAAATCCCCAGCTCATAAAAGCCATTTTTGCCATCAGTACATAATATTTGATGACATTTTCTATTTGGCCAATATTTAATTTCTTTGCCTCCATTTTTCTCCCCTTTTCTTAAAGTGCAAAAGTCGGTGACTTTAGAGGATATTTTAACATAATTTCAAGATATTTCAAAACATAAGGGAATCCTCTTCCTGATTAAAACGGATTAAAAACAAGCTGATCCCTCGGATCAGCTGCTTTTTACTTGATCAAAATACTTACCAGTGACGAGGCTTTGATCGGTTGACTGTTTTTATAGTATTTAATTCCCTCAGCTGCGGCGGCGGATTGAGCTTCCTGCTTGTGGCCGATCGATACCTCTGTTATGGCCGGCAACTACGACATTAATGGTGAAGATGCGGGTCATGATCAGAACCCCTCTTCTTTAATGACATGATATTGAGGAGTGCTGCCTTCAAATTTTTGAGCTAATTCTTGCAAATAACTCTTAGCGTCGCGCCAGGATTCAGAAAGAATAACATCGTCCATTTTACAGATAATATGTTGATAGATAAAATCTTTGGCACCATCAAAACCTTGATCAAGGTAAATTGCGCCAGTAACGGCTTCAAAAGCAGTCGGCAATGATGGAGGCGTGAGTACGACTGCTGCCTAGTTTTTCACCTTTTGAAAGACGGATTAGTGAAATATAGCCAATTTTCTCGGAGGCAGCACCGATTGATTCAGTGCGCACGAGAGCAGAGCGCCAGGCAGTCATAATTCCTTCTGGCTCATGAAAATTCTGATATAGAAAATCCGAAACGACAAGTTCTAGAATTGCATCGTAAGAAAACTCCTAGACGCTCATTTGTTCGACGATGGATATGTTCATTAACAAAGCTACGATGAGTAAGAGCGGTGATAAAAAGTGTAATATCGTTAAATTTGATGCCCATTTTCTCTTCAGCAAACTTAGTATACTGATCGATAATGTCTCGCATGCAGGTTCCTCTAGGCATCATCGACGGGCTGCTCTAACCAGAGGCTTCACTGATGTGTTTTTGATGGTTTCTAGATCAATGTTATATATAGATAATTATCCATGTTTTTCCTTTCTGGAACTCACTTTGGTACTAGAGAAGGGTCTAGTACCTGATGAAATCGAATATTAATTATGCAAGTCTCCAGCGTACGTTTTTAGCAATTAGCATGAGCTTTTCAATATCATCATACTCAATTGCATTTTAGAGCATCAGCAAGCTAAAACCATTTAATTCCATTCATCCACTTTTTAGTTGGACGTGCTCCGTCAAGAGCGCGAACTAGAGATAGATCTCGGGTAGTCATGAGGACAAGCTTATCTACGCGGCGATATTTAAAGTGTATTTTACCGAGCCAGGACAAAAACTTTAATATGGTTTAGGCCTGCTTCTTCACCGATCTCGCGAATAGCGGTCTGTTTTGCAGTTTCACCCGCTTTCAATATGGCCCTTAGGGGATAGTCCAGCGGTTCTTGGAATCTTGAATTAATAAGATCTCAATGTCGTTTTCTTTTCGTTAAAACGAAAGACTATACCACCTGAGGTCGGCTCTCTGACAATTTCCCTGATTGCTGGCTTCTTCTTGAAGGTTTTTGATCAAGACTGACTGCGCTCAGTTTTAACGGACGAATACGTGAACGTGATCTAGTATTGTAGTACTACGGTTTGAGAAATCTTTTTGGTTTACTCGGATTTATTGTTCGGAAGCGTTAGTTTTGGGACTCAACCTGCGATTTTGATCCTTCATGTTCTCCCTCTGCATTTGGCTTTCAACAGTTGCTTGGCTATGTTTAAGACACCATTAATAAACTTAGATGAATTATCAGAACCAGCTTTTGATTCAGCAACTAGGTGATAACTACTTTTGGTGGAACAACTCTGTTTCAAGTTCATAAAGACTGATGCGTAAAATATTACGATCGATGGCTGCGATGGTGTCTAGCAGCCATTCTGGAGCTAGAGGGTTGTAATTCACGATCAAGTTTGGCTTGATTTTCACAACACCGTTGGCAAGACTGAAGACAAATTCAGTATCTCCGAGTGCCTTGGAATATGGTTCAATATTTTTAGCGATGATAGACTGGTTCGGCTGTAGCATCGCCCGCCTTTGCTCAAACTCGTATTCATACAAGCTTTGTAATGCAATGATTCTACCGAAGGTGTCGATTACACCATTATTTTTCGCTTTTCTTTGTGTTATTTTGATAGCTTTAGTTCTTGGGAGTTTTAACTTTTTAGGTTTTGGGGGTCTTCTTGGCTGTCTCAAAAGCCTTAACTGGTGATTTCTTTGTTAACAGCACGAGCTAATACAAGACGTGGGTGACTTTGGCGAAGACCGGTCTTTCTTGGCTGCTTTTGCTTTTTAGGTTCAGGCATTAAATGCTCCTTATTAGTATATTGACAATAATTTGGTTATTATATACAAAAGTCACGATTTTTCAAGTGGGTTTTGAAAATTTTTGAGGGTTAAGCCACGATATTAATTAGCTGCTTCTGGTATAATTATCTTTTTGGTTCACATTTCAGTATTTTTGAACGTGTTTTGCGACATCGCAAGTTCTTTAATTTTTCCCTTGATCTGCAAGATCATCGGAATTAATTTCTAATTTAGCGCAACCTTGCCATTGACCTGTACAATAAGCTGCTGGTATCTGAAACGAGATAAGTTCGTTGTATTCAGGCCATTTATCATCAGCTTCTTCTTTTCTAAATTTCAGATGCTAGGGTGAGGGGCAAAAGGCTTAAGTAGCAGCTAGAATAATTACATCTTCGGTCCGAAGCGCCAGTCTTGTAAAGCTCATTAACGTATTCCATTAAGGCAGCTACTGCAGTGTTAAAATTGGTATTTGCGATATCTTCTGTAACTTTTTGATTGTCTTGTGTCGAATAAGTTGAGTAGGGGTGCCAGATAGAGGCGGTCATTTTTGTTGATTAATGGCTAGATTAAAACAACGATTGAGAGGAGTGTAGACTCCAGCAATTGTTCCAGTTGCTCAGGCCGCATCTTCGTTATATGGGCCAATGAAGAGTTCGTAGGTCCTCAAGGTATCTGCGCCGTGGCCAGAGTCGATTACATCGGGAGGATCAATACCGTTTTCCTTTTGATTTTGACATCTTTTACCATCTGGTGCATTATATAACCGTTATAAAGAAGCTTTTTGACTGGCTCTCTGAATGGTAGGTAGCCCTGGTCGGCAAAGAATTTACACAGAAACGGATATAGAGTAGATCGCAACAGCGTGGTCGCGCCACAATAAACATCGAGAGGCTCCCAGTATTTAACAGCATCTTGATCCCAAGCCGAAGAAGTGGAGTGCGGTGATGCGTAGCGCCAAAAGATACCAGGAGGAACAGGCGCAACTGCATCTAGTGTATCGGTCTCTCGATCATCTCCTCGCCATCATAGTGACTTTAGCCAATCTTTGGCTTTGGCTAATGCTGGAACTGGCCAGTTTTATCTGGACGGTAATCTGATACTTCAGGTAAGACTACTGGTAATTGATCCTCAGGAATAGCATGTGGTTGACCATCTTTATCGTAGGCGATGAATTGACAACAATATCGTTGACGAAATAAAGCCAATCAGCGCATACGATAGGTGACTCTTTTGTTGGCGACAGCTTCTCCAAGGTCTGATAAATTTGACTTTTCAGCCTCTTTAGAAGTTAAATTATCATATTTTCCTGTTTAATAGAAATACCTCGATCGTGGAAGCATTGCAGAGCGTCACCATCCTGAGCTTCAGATTGATTATTTGACTCAACTGGTTTAACCACTGTTTTGATTTTTAGCTGATATTTTGAGGCGAAAAGGCAAAATCACGTTTCATCGTGACCTGGCTTTTGCCATGACAGCACTTTCATCGCCATAATTAATAAGAACGTAATCTGAAACCCAAATTGGGATTTCTTCTTTAGTGACTGGATTAATAGCAGAAGCTTCAGTAAATACGCCAGTCTTTTTCTTTTGTTTTCTTGACGTTCAATCTCGATTTCTTAATAGCGGCAGCACAGTAGTTTTACTTCTTCTTCCGTATCTTTTGGTAATTAAATCAGGAATTTTTCGGATGTTCAGGTGCTAGTACCAAAAATGTTGCGCCACAAATAGTGTCAAGGCAGTGGTAAAGATATCAATAGTATCTTCTTGGTCTTTTTAACTTTAAATTTTACGTTGGCGCCTTCTGATCGGCCAATCCAGTTCTTTTGCATAGTTTTGATCTTTTCAGGCCAGTCGAGTTGATCAATTTCATCTAAAAGTTCATCAGCATAAGCAGTAATCTTAAGAACCACTGTTTCATCTCGACTTCGGTACCACAACGCCAACAGTGACCATTTCTACCTGTTCGTTGGCCAAGACAGTTTGATCGTTGGGGCACCACCATTGATAGCTCTCTTTTTGATAGGCGAGACCTTTTTAAATAGTTGCAAGAAACACCACTAGGTCCATCGGTAATGTTCGGGGTCAGAGGTACTAATTTCACGATTCCAATCGATATAGAAGCCTCAGGCGCTTAGCTTGTTTTCTGAAGTTACACATTAGTCTTGAGTGGCTTCAGCTGGAGAAATACCAGTTTTGATTGCATAGGTTCTCTGCAGGAAGTCCAAAAGTATCATAACCAAAAGGTCGAAAGAACATTTTTACCATTTTGGGCATAAAATCTAGCTAAACATCGACAATGGAGAAGTTACGAACATGGCCGACATGGAGGCCAGCGCCGGATGGATAGGGGAACATTTCTGCAAGGTACATTTTTCTGCACCAGCTTCTTCAGCACGAAAAAGCTTGCTCAGTTTCCCAAATTTTTGCCATTTTTCTTCATTTTTGTTGATTATATCTTTCCCACAATAACTCCTAATCTTTTTATTATATCAGAGTTTAGGAGCGATTTAAATTGATGCCATATCTAAGATAGAAGAGGGGTGATAGCTGAGGCGATTGAAACGTTAAAAGACTCTTTTATGTTGCCGGTCATGGGAATCTCCAAAAATAAATCAATAAATCGATGAAGCTTAGGGAGATTCCTTCCACTTTCTCCAAGAATTAGAGCGACCTAGAGCCTAGTAGATTTGGAAGAGAATGTTCCGGTGATTTGATGTAGACGAGTGTCTTCTAAGTTATTCTCAGACCCACGATTTGATAACCCTGAGCCTTTAGAGCACGAATTGTTTTAATTATATCTTTTAGAATATGAAGATAGTAGGGTCTTCTCGGCGCCAAGTGCGGTTTTGTGAATTTGATTCGTTATTTTCTGCAAGATGAGGTAGGAGAGTTGAATGAGGATTGGGACTGGAGTAAATCCAGAGTAAATAATTTGATCTACAGAAAAACCGTCGGCAGTTCGAAGGATGGAACCAACATTGTGGTTGAACGGTATTGTTATGTAGAATTAAGACGATTTCCATATTCTATTTTACCATGTCTATTCAGGGGTTATTTTGTTATAATAAGCTTATGGATAAAATTACAGAAGAATGGCTAAATGAATTATCAGCCAACAAAATTTCAGGGCCAGACGTTGACCGTTCTTTAGCTTACGCTAAGGATCTGCTCAAAAGGCCTATCAACGATTCGCCGATTCTCGCAAGGAGTAACAATTTTTGGTTCGGCTAGGACGCCAGAGACGGACAAGTATTACATTAAGGCTCGCGAATTAGGACGTTTACTAGCGGAAATGGCCACACCAGTAATCACTGGTGGTGGTCCTGGCATCATGGAAGCAGCTAACCGTGGCGCATATGAATATGGGGGCGCGCAGTGGGTTGAATATTGTTACCTTTTGAACAGCACGAGAACTCCTTATCTTACTGACTCAATGGAGTTTAATTACTTTGCTCGTAAGTGATGTTAGTAATGTCTAGCAAGGCTTACGCTCCTGGCGGCTAGGTACGCTTGATGAAAATGTCTGAGGTTTTTAACTCCCTAATTCAAACAGGCAAGATGCCAAAAGATGCCATGTTTCAATTGGTAAGTCATATTGCGCCCACTAGTTAAGTTCTTCAAGACTACTATGCTACAAGATGATTAAGGAGAAGGATCTTGATCTGTAATGACTGATGATATTACGGAGGTGGTGCTAGCAGCAAATAAAATTGGTCACATCAATATTAATGATAATATTTATAATCGTGTTAAATCAGTATAAGATTTATAAAAATATGAGGCTTCCACCTCATATATATAAATAAAGTCCTGCTGAATTGGCATTGGTGATATTTTTCATTAGCTGAAAGGATACCCTTAGTCGAACCGATTTCTGAGATAACTGAGGTAGCATTAGCGGCAGCTGCAATGAGGCTGTGTTTAAAATCTAAACCATCGAGAAGGCCGGCGAAAAACCTGAACCAAAGGCATCACCGCACCAGTAGGATCGATAGGAGCTTTTTGTTCGTATTCAGCCAGACGATAGTTTCTTCCTCCAGATTTGGCAATACTACCACCAGCGCCCGCGGTGATGATTACTGTCTTAGTATATGCGGAAAGCTTAGTGATGAGTTCTTCAAGAATTTCCCGCCAACTAGCATCTTGGTTTCTTGTTGATTAACAGCAGAACATCAATATCAGACAAAAGCCCTAAGACTTTTTTCTTTTGTTTTAATTCTAATTCGCCGGGGTTCCAGAGAATTTTAATTTGTTTTTCTTTGGCCTGTTCAATAAATTCTAGGGCCTTATCTAGATCACCATTTAGGGGTTGTGGAGGCAGCCAATCGGGATTAGCTAAATTAAGATCGTTGGGCTCTAAATTATTTGAGGTTTTAGCTGCGCCTAGACAGTTCATTGTGGTCCTGGTGCGGTGAAATCCAGCAGAACAACAGAAGTACCAGTCTGAAGGAAGCTGATTTGATAACTCGTATCAACACTCCCATCGATCAAAACTCTTAATAGCTTCTGCTGAGCGATCCTGACCAAGATCTACTAATTACGATTGACTGGTGACCATGACGCGCAAATGTTCAGCCACGTTAACACCACTACCACCTCATCTGATAATAAATCTGGTCGATGTCGACTTCGCCGATAGAGACTTTTTGTTTATTGATAATAAAGTCATCATGGATCATACTATAATCTGCTGCATTGCCGCACCAATAGTAAGAGACACGAGAGATTGGCTGTCTTTGTAGTGGACTTTACGATAAAGTTTTGAAGCTACCATTACATGATTCGTGATTCCTCAACAAGCTGATTATAGGCCGCTTTTGTCTCGTGCTCTGGAAATAGGGAGCCAACATTAATCACATTTAGGTCAGCATGTGCAGAGCGACATTGGTTAGATTTGCACCGCCATCCCAGCCAATTTCAACCGTGGGGTTAATTTCACGAATGAGTTTAATTTTTCCATCTGTAACAGGTCTGCTTGGCCGCCTTGTTTACACGAGGGGAGCCAGCATAAGAACATGATCCACAGCTTCAATGAGTTAACTAGACCGGGATAAGTGCCTGGTAAAAAGCGCTAAACCTGATTTAATACCAGCTAAATTCACTAAAGAATGGGATAAATCCCTGCTAGCCTCGCTGCATGCAAGATACAGAGTGAGGGGTTGAGTCGGAGAAGATGAGCGAGATGATCGCTTTGGTCTTGCTGACATCAAATGTAGATCAAAAGAAACTCCTTGAGCCAGACCCAGCAATTGTGGATTCTGGGAGGCTTTTGTCGGCCGTGAAGGTGCCATCCATTAGATCAATCTGAATTCTTTTGGCAAACTGCGGATAGGCCTGCAACTGCTCCGCAAAACCTGCGGATCATTAGTTAGGAATTGTCGGTACTATATATACATCCTCACCCACAGTTTTCCTTTATTAATAACTGATTCCTCATCAAGTCGTTGGTTGCGCCTCATATATCTTTCTTCGGGCGAAAATTACCGCGAAGGAACATATCGATGGCCTGATCAATATTTGCTATCCATAAAATCTGAAGAAAGACAGGACATTTGCATCATTATGAAGTCGACCAAGACAGAACTAACTCTGGAGTGTAGCCAGCCAGATGGCACGTATCCTTAAAACGATTAGCCTGAATGGCAATACCGTGAGCTGAGCCACAGATCAAGATATCCCGCGAGAATTAGTGTTTCTCTAACGGCGCGTGAAACGCGATGGCATAATCGTTAAAGTCATCGTCTGGACGAATAGTCTCTGGACCGAGATCAACGATTTCATAGCTATCTTTCCATTCGGAGTTTGCTAAAGTGGCTAGAATATGTTGTTTATGACAGCCACTGGTGGTCTGAGCCGATAAAAATTCTCGCATATTAGTTTTTTCCAAAATCAGGCTAGCTCCTACGAGACGGTTTGAATAGCCCCATTCATTATCATACCAAGCCCAACCACTTTTACTAAGTTCTTATCAACCACGTTAATAAGGCAGAAGATCGATCAATACTGGAGTGAAATGCCAGCGATAGTCGATTGAAACACAAGAGGCTCTCAGAGACACCAAGGATACCTTCATAGAATGGTTCTTTGCAGTTACTTTTAAAGACTTCCTGAAGTTCTTCAATAGTAGTGTCTTTTTCAAGACAGCAGTAATATCGGCAAGAGAGACAACTGGGGTTGGAACACGAACTGAAAGGCCGTCAAATTTACCTTTGAGGGCAGGAATGGTGAGAGCTGCGGCTTTGGAAGCACCGGTTAGTAGAACGATATTCTCGGCAGCGCCGGGCCTCCCGAAAGATCTCTGGCTGGCGCTCCAAGATACGCTGAGAAGCAGTATAGGAAATGAACAGTAGTCATAAGAGCTTTTCGATACCAAAGTTGTCTCTGGCACCTTTCATAACTGGAGCAATACAGTTGGTGGTACATGATGCGTGGATATAATCTTGGTCATCTTCTGTTACCGTATCTTCATTAACGCCAATGACGATGGTTTTGGCACCTTCACCTTTGGCTGGAGCGGAAATAACCACCTTCTCGGCACCGGCTTCAAGATGAGCGGCAGCTTTAGCTGGATCTGTGAAAAACCGGTCGATTCAATCATCTACATCAACACGATGATCTTTCCATGGAAGATTTTTGGCTCTTTCTCTGCATAGACGCGATTTTCACCATCAACAACGAGAGATTCTCTTCGTCAAATTTAACATCGCGGTCATAAGTACCGTAACTTGAATCGTGTTTTAATAAAATGAGCTAGCGTTTTAGTATCTGTTAAGTCATTGAGTGGCAACGATCCTAACGTCACGACGCTCAAAAGCAATCTTGAAGGCATTACGACCGATGCGACCGAAAGCCGTTAATTGCAAGTTTTATCATTTTTACCTCCTTATTTTAGATTATTATAGCATATTGGTTTAGCTTAAGGATTTAGTATGAGAATAATCTATGTTAAATGGGATTTTACTAACAAAAACACACCACTGAAGTGGTGTTTCTAGAAAAGCTCTTGATTAGTCGCGAGCAAAAGTGTGCAGCACTGTTAGCTTCAGCCATGCGGTGAGTATCTTCCTCTTCTTGAAGGCAGCACCAGCTGCATTAAAGCATCAACGATTTCAGCTTCAAGACGACGTTCGTATGGCATACCCTTACGAGCACGAGCAGAGACAACGAGCCATGAGAAGGCAAAGTGCATCTGACGGTGACCAGAAATTGGGAATGGAATTTGGTAGTTAGCACCACCAACACGGCGGGATTTAACTTCAAAATCTGGTAGAAACGTTAGCGACTAGCTTTTTCAAGAACTTCAACTGGATTCTCAGAGCTCAAGCTTCTTTGCAGCACCTTCGATGGCAGAGTAAACTGCACGTTCAGCAGCTTGCTTTTTACCATTAAGCATGATATTGATCAAACGCTGAACGAGAACTGACTGGTAGCGGCGATCTGGATTAACTTTACGTTCGAGTGATTTGGTAGTTTTGTGGCATAATTACTTACCCTCCTTCTTGGCGCCGTACTTTGAGCGACCCTGCTTTGCGACCGTTAACACCCTGAAGATCGAGCGTACCACGGACGATGTGGATAGCGGACACCTGGAAGATCAGGTACACGACCACCACGAACGAGAACTACAGCGTGCTCCTGAAGGTTGTGACCTTCACCACCGATGTAAGCCCAAACTTCTGACCGTTAGTAAGACGAACACGAGCTGACTTTACGAAGAGCAGAGTTAGGTTTCTTTGGGGTTTTGGTCGTAACTTTGATACAAACACCACGCTTTAATGGGTGCAGGCTGATCGTAGTAACGAGTCTTTAAGAGTGTTGACAATACTACCAAGAGCTGGTGACTTTAGACTTTCTTGCAGCCACCTTTACGAGGTTTACGATCAATTGATTGATTGTTGGCATTTTATCCTCTTATATTAAATCGATTTATAGTTTACCTTTTCGGTTTGAAGTCTCTCAACTTCGTAGCGTCCTCCTTTACAGCAATGGATTGCTTGAAAACTCTTGTGATATTATACTACTTGTCGATAATTTCGTCAATTTCTAGTTTTTGTTAGGATTATCTATAATCTGTAGGATTAACAAATATGTGAAAAATTTTATATATTCTTTAACTGACTTTTATCTTGTTAGTTCTGACTATCGATGTTGCTTTTGGAGCGTTTAATTTTATCAGATTCTCCTATTTTCGTCTTCACCTTTGGAAGCTTCTGATTTTTATGATCATTTTTAGTAGATTCATCTAGAGCATACGAACAAGTGCCCAAACAATCATATTGGCAGATAGAGCTAAAAAGGAGACAAACGGAATAATAAGAAGTGCGACACCAAGAGATTGATTTAGCAAGGCAACGACGGCAGCGACCAAAAAGGAGAGGACTTATGATGATGAGATAAGTGACCTCTAAAATAGTGAGTTCACGCTGTTCTTTATATAACTGTTTGAGGTATTGAAGAAATTTAGATTGTGACATATATATATTTTACAATATTTTACGGTTTTTATCAAGTTTTACTTTAAGCTTTTAAAAATAGGCCAAATATTTGGCCTATAACATGAGTGAGTTTTTGTCGCTTTTAGATATTCGAGGTATCTATGTCGGCTAGAGCGAAGCGTTCACAGAGATCTAGCAGATATTCAGAGCGTTGCAGTGCTTCAACCCAAAAGACCGGGGATCTCAGTAAAGCCATATAAAAATACCCGCCATAGAACCAGCACTGCGCTAAACTGTGCTGTGTCATCCCACAGGTTGATCTAGTAATCACTGCATCACGATAGTTGTCTGTTAAAGAGAGCACCAAAATGCAGCTTCTAAGGTATTCAATACATTGTCTGTCAGAAATGGTGTCTGACGTGCATCAACTACCAATATTTTCTTCCAAAAGACGATAGTAAGACATACGAGTATCCTCTTCAAAGTCCGAATAGTCATCTAATTGGGTGATAGGCTTCAGGAAGACTATCTCCGTCAAGGAGATGACAGACAAAATTTTACATAGATTAGACAACCCAAGATACAGAGCTCATTTGCGTGAGTGATAGCTGAAAGATCATGTACTAGCTGATGGCGCTTTTCTCAGTAATCTGATTGTACAACAGACATAAGCGGCTGGTAGAATGCGCATAGAGAGAGCCATTTCCAACACTTTTGCATCTTTGACTCACATTCGAGTGACTAAGCCCATCCATGTAGTTACGGATTGCTTCTTCACAGATAGGTCCTATCCTGAAGTTTTGACCAGTAGCAGTAAAATCAGCATCAGCTGAAACCATTTATAGAAATTGTGCATGATACATCTAGTCAAAGCGTTTTTGCTTGATTAGTGAATCCATTAATGTACTCCATTGAGGTATCATCGACCAAGTACTAGCCGGAAGCTGATGGACTCAAAGCCCATCATGTCGCGAATCGGACGGCTCGCTAACTGTAAGCGACTTAATGATTCAACAGGAACGCCTAGCGCATCCCCACATGCATGCCCAATAATTCCTGCATAGATCATATCTTTTATACTTTCATGTTTTGAATGTACCATAAGTAACCCCCTTTTTAATTTCTTATTCCATTACATTATAGTACAAGTATTTGATTTATTAGGGCAATGATGTGTCCTAATTTCTATCTAGGATTTTGATGGTCTTACTTAGACTTTTTATCTGTTTTCTCAGCTTTTAGAATTCGAGTTCGACTAGGAAGTTCAAAAGTTTTCGATAACCATACGGTTCTTGATATCCTGGCGAACATTATTATCCTTAAGATTATTTAATGCTTCCTTGGATTTTTGTAGACTCTCGCAAGCTCATTAATTTTAGCATCGACGATTTCGTCCTCAATATCGATCTTCACGTGCTACCATTTGAGAGCAAGAGAGGCCTTTAACGCGAGCTTCAGCAAGTTCTTTGATCTGCTTCTTCCAGTCCTCTTCAGTTTGGCCGGTTTGAGTAAGATAGTCCTCGAAAGGATAGACCTTGAACTTTAGCGTTGGCCTCGATATCTTGTTTAATAAAAGTGATCTGGTCCTCAATGAGAACTTCCGGAGCAGTAATTTTACTCTTTTTCTCACAAGTTCGCTAACTAGATCATCCTTAAATTTCTCATCGGATTTGACTTTGTTTTTGCTCTGTTAAATTATTTTCGATATCACTCCTTAGGTCGTCCATAGTTTTGAATGGACCATATTTTTTGAGCAAATTCGTTATTCAGTTCAGGCAGAATAAATTCATTAACCTGCTTCAAGAGAACATTGAAGACGGTTTTTGACCAGCAAGTTTTTCAGCGTGATAGTCCTTAGGAAAAGTAAGCTCAAGATCGAAGCGATCGTCAGCATTGTGACCAACACCTTCCTCAAAAACCCAGGATGAATTGATGAGAACCGAGTTTGTTTAAAATCTTTGGCTGCGCAGTCTTCAAATTTCACCATTTAAGCTACCTTCAAAATCAATAACTCTCTGTCATCCATTTTGGCTGCGCGTTTTACTACCTGCTTTCTGCATAGGCACTTAACACGAGCCACGACATCGTCGATATCTTCTTTTCTTGGCCTGTAAATTCTTCGCGTTTTAACTTTTAAGGTTTTTATAATCACCAAGCTTAATTTCTGGTACACTCAGCAACTGCCTTGTATTCAAGAACTCTCACCAGGGGACAAATTTGACAATATCGACATTTTGAATAACGAGAGGAATATTCTTAGCCTCATCAAAGGCTTTAGGGACAGTACGCCTAACAGCAATGTCGGCAGTGGTACTGGCGAGACTTCCGGATTAATATTTTTCTTAGCGATTTCGGCAGGAACCTTGCCTGGACGAAAACCCTGAACGCGGATTTCTTTGGACAGACGTAAGACAGCCTGCTCCTCGGCGACCTTAAGGTCATTCTGATCAAGATAACAGTAACCTCGACCTTGGTTTTCGGATAAATTCTTTGTAGTAACTTTCACAAGATGATTATAGCATGCTGAGCTAATAGATAACAGATAATAATCGATTAATTTGGCTTATAAAATTAATCCTGACGAATTAAGCCGATCTGTGCAGAAGTACGCATAAAACGTGCTAGGTTAGCGCAGACTGGCGCCCTGCTTGATCTTAGGATTCAAAATATTGTTTGAATCGAAAAAGTGTCTTTATTTGATGATAGAGATTGAGCGTACGGACGAAGTGTTTTGATTAACCATTAACGCTTGACCTGACCTTCAGCTGAGCCACCACAGGCTACCGTTTGAATCGGTGACCAGCTTCCCAAATTGTTGCAAGAACCGTAGCAGCGTTTATGATCGTTCACCTGTGACAAATCAAAGCTGGGACGTATTGAGTAGAGATTAGTCATGGAAAAGAACCAAAGAGCGGCAACCCTGATCAAAGATTTTTCTAGCGTTTTTAAGCTGTCAACGAAGGAAGAAAATTCCACCTCTGAAATATAAGTACGGTCAACCACAACAACTCGCTCAACCACCGAGCTATCATTGCGATAGGCGACGAGGTTTTATTAATTTTAGCTATGATGTTAGTGATTTCCGGTTGATCGATAATAGCTAGGTCTTTTCTTGTAAGAAAGTTTTCAGTCTTTTAAGATTGCTCTGATAAAACTAATGATCATCAAATTCCGTATCATTAAATACTTAGCCTCACCGAGATTTAGATTTTGCTTCTTTGAGCATGAGTTTGACCTAGATTAATTAGACGTTGGTCGTAAAATCGATACGAAGAGGCTGAAGAATAGCTCTGACATGAAATCACAGCTGCTTTTAACTCTGGAAAACCAAACAGAGCCTGTTTGGTGGTGCTCGCAAAGCGGGATGACCTTTGATTACACTCGGTGATAATACTGAGGCTGCCCTGAGCGCCAAAAAGAGAGGGCGCCAGGTCAAATTCATGCGGCGTGGATTGCACCTCCGTGACCATATGATAACCAGTGCGAGCGTGATTATGCGCTTTTGAGTTCCTCCAGTTGTTTCTTTATTCTCCTCGAATCGTTTCCCTGACTCTCTACCAAGGGTGGAGATAAAAATCTTTCTTAGATTTAACATATTTAAGTCCCACGAGGGTGAGTTTGAGACTGAAAGAGATCGCCATTAGATAAGACCGCCTCAACGTGATCAACATAATAATAGATACTCGCCATATCGCAATTTTATCTGTATAAAAGTTTGAAACTAGCCGCCAATAGTCTCGACGCGATCCGCCTCACCGGCAGACGCAGACCAAAGAGCGCTAAGGCTGAATTTAGTTGACCTAATGTTACCCTCAGCCTGCACTGCCGCACTAGGCGAGCTCGATCGTCAATTTCTTGAATCTGATTTAGTTTTTCGGTTGAGATAATCATACCCTCGGTTAGGTCAGCCCCGCTTTTCGTCTAACCCAGAACCACGAAACTCACCACCGGCAATTGATACCCCTTTTTGCTAATTCATTAGCAAAACGAACAAGGTATTGTATATCTTCTCACTCGAGTGGGGGACACGCAAAGAAGCTTTGGTGTTATTTCTAAAATACTGGCATCCCTTGTGTAGTCAGCAAGAATCTCTGGCTTACTCGCAACCAGACCAGAAATTTTTGGTATTCAGAAAATTAGTTATTTTATCCACTTCCACCTTCTTTTGCTTTTATTTTAGCATAAACAGTTCTAAATCTCATTTTTGTTTGTTAAAGGTTTTTGAGAAATTTTATTTTAAGACCACACCAGTATCACCAACTAAGTCTTTGAGCGGTCAATAAGATCGCTGCAGGCGTCAATTCTAAATGAGCATACGTAGCGGCTTTTTGCCAGATTCATCTTTTAAGCACTAGAATAATTTCCTGAAAACCAGGATTCCTCATCACAGAGCTTACGAATTCTTTTGTCAGCTTTTCGGTATCTTCAGGGTTTTTCAATCAGGACAAAGAGTTTTTGAGATCTTGGATCAACGGGAGAGTAATAACTCTAGTAACCACCTCTGTGCCTTGTTTTTCTTGGGAATTTTTCACTGAATCGGTTTTATCTTTTTCGGCATTATTTGAGCTGCCTCTTTTTGTGGTTTGACTACTAGACAACCTGGAGGCAATATTCTCTGGGACGGCTGCTTTTACGTTTAAATTTTTCTTAGGTGCATCCTAGGTTCTTCAAGCTTGGTGCCAGTAGACCTGATAATTTTCGAGTTTTTCATCTGAAACAACAGAGAAAGAATCAGCAATAATTTTTACCTCGAGTCACATTGCCATCTTTTATCCCTAGCGTTAACTCTGACCTGTAACTTTAATAATATTATCTACTACTAATTTTGATCCTTCCTGCTCATAGAGTGATGGAAAGACAATAAATTCAGTTTCAGCAGTCTTGCTTTCGATCTTGACGAAGGCCATTTTGGTGTTTGATTTTGTGAGAATCGTACGAATACCGGTAACAATACCACCCACAACGACTTGTTTACCATCATTTTCTGCAGTAACCATTGTGAACGGATGAGTATTTTCTTCAAAAATAGAGGTCGTATTTATCTAGAGGATGAGCGGAAAGATAGAGTCCCATCAGGTCACGTTCCCAGAGTAGCTGCTCTTTTTCTGAGACCTAGTAGGGGATTCCCGAAGGGTAGGTCTAGGGAATCGCACCAGCATCACCCATGAGGCCAAAGAGATCAGTCTGACCAGAGGCATCGATCTTTTTGAACTTTGCCCATAGGCCTGAATTTCTTCTAAGTTAAAATAGTAGATCCGTACGATGAGCAAAAGCGATCAAAAGCACCAGTTTTATTGCAGATTCCCATGATTTTTATTAAATTTCGTATTGTCGACGCGAGAAGCAAACATCACAAACAGATTTAAATGGACCGTTTTGTCACGTTCAGGATAACAATATCCTCAATCAAGGCCTTCCCCATACTCTTTAATGGCTGCGAGACCAAAACGAATCGTATTCTTTCCCCCGCCGACGATACCGAAAGTCGGCATAAGACTGATTGATATCTGGGCCAAGCACCTTAATACCCATTCGTTTTACATTCTGCAATCTCAATCGCCAAAGTCGGTCGGTCCAACGCATGTCTGAGGTCATCAGTGCAGCCATGAAAGGCGTCAGGGATAATGCGCTTCAGATAAGCCGTCCAATAAGCAACCAGACCATAACACGCGGCGTGAGACTTATTGAAACAGTAATTAGCGAAGTCGAGCAGCTGCATTCCAAAAAGTCTCTCAGCCTGCTCTTCCGTGGCGCCACCAACTCTTGAGCACCCTTAATGAACTCTGGTTTCACTCTTATTCATCAGGTCACCTTTCTTCTTACCCGACCGCCTTGCGCAGAGTATCGGCCTGACCGCCGGTAAAGCCGCACCATTCCTTAGAGATCTGCATGAACTGCTCCTGATAAATCAAGATACCGTAGGTGAGACTTTTCAAAGGGCATTCTCGAGACCAGGGTGGAGATAAGTAATCGGTTCTTCACCATGCTTTTCGACGAATGAAAGGAATCGATAAACTGCATCGGGACCGGACGATAGAGGGCCACCATAGCGATGATATCCTCGAAGCTACTAGGCTTTGAAGATCTTTTCAAAATAGCGCTTCATGCCGGCAGATTCAAGCTGAAAGACACCAGTGGTCTCCGGCACGTCTGAAGAAGTTCATAGAGCAAGTGATCATCGAGCGGAACGTTGTAGAGGTCGACGTCGTCGTGATACACCTTACGAATCATACGCAAGGCATTATTAATCACTGAGAGGTTAGACAGACCCCAAGAAGTCCATCTTAGAAGACCTAGTTCCCTCGACCTGCGTCGATGGATACTGAGTCGCTAAGTGGACCTTTGGCGGAAACTTCAAGAGGAAAGAATTTTGACGAGGTCATCAGGAGCAATCACGATACCACAGGCGTGAACACCGTGCGAACGAATAGTGCCTTCAAGCTTTTGAGGCATAGTCAATCACTCGCTTTAGCGACTGGGTTATGCTCATATTCATGTTTGAGGTCGGGTGCATTAACAATAGCATCAGTCAACTTAACATGATGGCCCTCAATAGGGTCTGGCACTAGTTTAGCGATGCGATCAGCCTCGGCGTAAGGACTTCAAGGACACGCAGCCACGTCGCGCACGGCGTTTTTAGCCATCATTTTACCAAAAGTAACAATGTTGGCAACACGATCCTTTGCCGTATTTTTCGGTACAGTAGTCAATAACCTCATCACGGCGAGTATCCTGAATATCGGTATCAATATCCGGCATCAGAGATACGATCAGGATTTAAGAAACGCTCGAAGAGCAGATCGTACTTTCATAGGGTCCAGCTCGGTAATACGTAAGGCGTAAGCTAGGATGGAGCCTGCGGCGGAGCCACGACCTGGGCCATAAATAATACGACTGAGTCTTTCCTCACATGATGAAAGTCTTGACGATTAAGAAGTAGCCGTTATAACCCATTTTGTCGACAACGGCTCAATTCATAATCGATACGTTCGAGAATTTCATCAGAGAGGAGTTTTCGACACTCTTCAATCGACCAGTCTTTTGCTGCTTCTTCCCGAGTGTGACGCCACCATAGCGGAAAAGGCCAGTCCACGAAAAGACGAACTTATCGAGATAACTTTTTCTCGGATCTCACCTTCCGGCACTGGGAAACTTCGGAATTAAAGATGCGGCCGAGTTGAATGTCTGTACTACAACGCTCGGCAATCTTCCTTGTAGTTTTTTTAATCGCCTCAGGATAATCTTTACCCCAGCGATCAATAATTTCCTGTGGTGGGAATGACGTGTAGTTGAAAATCCTTCAAGGTCATACGATTTATGATCGGAGAGGTTTGCAGCCGTACCGATACAGAGTAGAATTTCGATGAGCATCCGATCCTCGTGTCTGAGATAATGACCATCACAGGTTACCACGAGTGGTAAAACCAGTTTCTTTTTAGCGATTTGCCTGCAGAGCCACGGTTGATGCGATCCTGCACATCCCAGTGAGTGGGAGACTCTGGATGACCATGATCCTGCATTTCAAGGTAGAAACGATCCTTATAGACTTTACTATACCAATCCACCAGTTTTTCAGCGCCTCCATGTCGCCGTTTTTAAGACGCACGAAATTCTCCGGAGCTTGCACAGCCTCGAAGGGCAAATAATCCCTCACTATATTTCTCCATAATTTCGTGATCAATACGAGGTTTATAATACTTACCATTAACCTCTGCCTCGGTAGCTAGAGCGACAGAGATTCTCAAAGCCTTGATCATTCATTGAAAGAAGAGTGATGTGATAACGAACCTTTATCGTAGGCTGGATCACGATCAAAACGAGAACGAGCGGCAACATAGGCCTCAAGACCAAGGATAGGTTTAATCTCAGCAGCCTTGGCTTCTTTATACAACTCAATCAGACTGGACATGGTACCGTGATCGGTAACAGCAACCGCCTGCATCCCTTGCTCTTTAACATAACCGATTAGATCTGGGACCTAGTAAGACCATCTAGCAGACTGTAATGTGTGTGGTGTGTAGGTGTACGAAATCACTGGGGCCGATTTGATGATTTGGGTCATCTAATTCACAACAAAAATCGTGATGTTTCTTCCTGGCTGATCTGTGCTTTGTTTCTCACTTCACTTGACATCTATCTTGCACCTATTTTCCGTTAAAATACTCTCTTCAAATTTAATCGAAGAGAATATTTGTAATTAATTTTAATCTTTTACTATTTTGCTTTCTTCGGCTGCCTAATTACATCTTCAGACAACTTTCTTCAACGACACCAAGAGCTTCGTCTTTTGCGTCTTCTTTCTTAAAGAATTTATCAAACATTTTTGACCACCAACTTTTGGTATTCTGATAGAGCTTCTGGCTGGTTTTGTTTCATCAAGGGCTTTCTTACCCTGCTCTTCAATTCCTGACGTGTTTCCTTGCCGGACTTTGGAGCGGTGAGAGCACTGCGAGCGATGTACCAGCTGCTGCACCGGACTACGCCTGATGAAGAATTTTCTATTATCTCATATTTGACTCCTGTTTAGTCTGTTTATTGTATCTATTAGAGTCGATTTTGAGGCAGCGAACAGTATAGGGGTTAGCTTCTAGCTTTTGGCATTTACGCTTTAATTGGCGTTTTTGTGGCCTTTGTTGTTAAAGAGCGTTTTGCAGATTGCCGAGTTGTATCTTCTTCTTCAAACTCATCAGATGCTCAGATAGGCTTACGATCGATAAGAGGTTGAATAACTTTCTGCCGATATATTCTTGTGACAAACCCTAGCTTAAGTGGACCAACTGACGTGAGATCCTTAATATTATCAGCCACTATCGTCAGCTTTTATCAAAAATGGATTGACCAGTTTGAACCATAATTTCGATTTCAGATAGCAGACTAGTGAACTTAACCAGAAAACGATGCCGACAATTAAGAAGACTCAGTGTAGTGCAACTGATAAAAACATGACTAGGATCCATTCGGCAAAGATTCATTTGTAACTCCACTTTTAGATAACCTTTACGCTTGTATTGTATTATATTTTGTGAATGAGTATACAACACACACCCGCATGGGTGTTTTTAGTAGTTTGATTATAATTATTTTTGAAGAAAAATCTCACAAAGTGCTTCACAAGTCTTCAAATTCGGTTGCACAATAGAGACTAGCTTTGGTTATAGTTTTTGGACCACCAGTAGTCATCCAGTGACCTCTTTGTCTTCTCAACATAAACATTGCCATCTTTGACCATGCGCATGTAGCGTCAACGATCCATAATTCACCGTCCAGACCGGTATTTTTGGATCAAGATACTGGAAGACATCTCGTGTGAGAGAGAGACGACCATAAGAAGTAAGATTGGATGGAGCATCTTCAATTTTGGCTACTCGACGATGTCATGTGAGGGTCATTTTAGCCTCATCTTGAAGTACTGTAATGATACCATATTTATTCAATACCTCCCTAGGCATTTCCTGAGCAATAATAATGGCCTGTGCATCTTGGATGCTTAGCGGTAGGAATCAATTAGTTTTAACATCAGGAGAGTGCCGAAGACTACGTCATCCGAATAAGCAACAATGAAAGGCCCATCATCACGAATAAACTTTTACGGAGCTGAAGCAGTTGAGAGCCGTTTCCATATGGATAGGATCGGTCCTGTTCGATCACAGTAATTTTGGATAATCAAGGATTTCTTTGAATCGGAGCATAACGGTCTAGTTTGCTGCGCTTTTAGTTGCTTTACGGATCGTGATTTACGGAATTAGTGCAAAACAATCCTCGTAGATTGGCTTACCCTCAGGTGTGGCAACGACACAATCTCTAGTGATACCGGCCTTTATACATTTCATCAACAACAACAAGGTGCATGATTGGACGATTTCCCAATGGCAGCATAGCTTTTTGGAATAGTTTTAGTGATCGGTAAAAACGGCTGCAAAACCAGCATCAGTGATGATAGCCTTGGTTGGCATTTTATAGTTCATATTTTCTCCCTTGAGACATGGAGTATAACATAGTTTACAGTTTATAATGCCCAGTTTTTAAAGAGGAATGAGGACTGCCTATCTATATTCAAGCCTTTCTTAGTGGTCTTTTCGCAGTTTTCTTTGACCGTTTTTGTCGTCGGTTTTGAAACTGCTAATTCCAGAGTCTTTGATATTTTTCTGCTACAAGCTTCTCACTACGATAATCTTTACCCTGCTCATTGTTATGTACGGGTAAATGAGATTTACTACACCAAAGACCATCATATAAGAACCGAAGTACTTAATAAGGGATGGTGCCGAGGTGGCCGGTATTTAAGATAACAGCACCCATAAATACAGCGCGCAGACCACCAGCAAGAATCCAGATAAACTGTCCGTAGATCATCAATGGCTTTCAGTCCGAGAATGATCTCATACCACGCAAAATTGTATGACGGCGATATACCAATAAAGACTATGAGCAACATTTTGCTCGCTGTAAGTAAAGGAGAAGAGCGAGGCCGTGGCTGAGAGTTTCTGGGATAGCCATCACCAATGAGGACACAGCATTTTTGTGCGTGCACGTGCGAGGAGGTTCAGTTCGACATTCCTGAGCGAAAGGAGCACGCCGCCAACAACGGTTTACTGGTGTCTGAATATCGCTGGAATTGGTAACAAGGCGAACCAACCAAACAATAAAGACCAACTGCAGAGGCAAAACACACTGACTGTCAATATACTTTAGTTTGTGTAGACATAATGCTCCTTGATTATAGTTCTTATGATTATTTTAACATATTAGACAAAAAGTCTGATGAATTTTATGCGCTCGCAGTAGTAGTCCTCGATTTTTAAAGTCACTAAGTATACGAAGAATAACATTTGGCATAGATCTGCAATTACCGTCGTACTTTCATACTGGTATTCTTCAGTTTTTACTGGTTTTTCTGGACCTTTTTCTTTTGGCTGATATTTTTGCAAGGAAGAGATTATACTCAACTAGACCAAGGGCAATTTCAGCCTGTTCCTTGGTCATCCCAGTGTAGCGCAACAATACCTGAATCTGAATGGTCGAGAGATTTTTAGCGTAATATTTATCTAGAAAGCCTGTAACTGCTGATTGTTCGATTAAATCCAGCAGATTCTAAAACTCGCTGGTCCTCTGAATAGCGCGAGAAGTATTTATATTTTTCTTTCACACTCACCTGTTGTCCAAACCAATATTTGCTGCCTCCTTCCATCAAAGAATCTTGAGCTAGACCTCCGAGGACTGGAACAGCACCAATGGCGGCACCAGTATAAGATTTAATAACGCCAGAGCCCACACCAGCAGAGCACTACTGATGGCTTCCGAGATATTGCCATCAGCAACGCCGTAATAAGATTCACGTACTGCGCAGGCTAGGAGTCCACTCAGCAAGCTCAGGTTATCGCTGATTGCTGGATTACCATTATTAACATTTTCATCAATGTTTTCTAAGTCAAGTTCTCAGCTCCAACGCGATCAAATACTTCGTCTGGTGGTGTTTTAATCGTGGAGTAGTCAGTGAGTTATGAAAGTTATTGCAAGGCATCCATTGCAGAGGTTCATCAAATGCCCTTCCAGATGGACAGTTGTTGTTTAGTGAGGTTTAATCTGATGTTCGCCTTCTGCGGCAGCGGTTGGTAAGAGCTGAAAGATGGAAGAACCAACTACGCTATTGATTTTTGAAAAAGTCAATTGGCGAGCCAACGGTGGTGGCAATAGGAATAATTGAATTCATGATACTACCCATGAAGGTATACGGCGAAGAGGGATCAAGGGGACTCTTTGTTTGCCTGATATATCTAGCTTCAGAAGCATGACATTCTGCTTTTCATGATATGCGGCAACTAAGGCCTTCTTGGTAGCAGGAAGGCCAGAACTCACTCACGTTGTTGTATACCTGTATACTATTAAACCGCTATTGATCGCATACCCAGCATCCTCGCCCACCATATTACTGACAAGGCTTTTACCAACTGTTCTAGCAATCATCGGTGCGACCATTGAGATGATTACGCCGACCGAGGCAACCTATCGGCGATCATAAGTGCTTTTTCATTAACATCTTTTCCAATTTGGCCGACAATCAATGAGATGCCGAAAACTTGGTATAGCTGCTGCGATTTCTGCGATATCCGCAAAAATACCTAAGACATTTCAACGTCTTGTAGGGCAATACAACCTTTATAGGTGTTTAAACTGCCAGCAGCTTGACCTAGCATAGTACCAAGAGTCATTGGCACCCTTGATTCATGTCGCTAGATTGATTTCGTCACTGTGGAAAATTGCTTGTTGCATTGCGGTCTCGGAATCTAAAATTTTCGTGCAATCGGGTCGGATGATTTGACCGTTACCTGCCATCACTAAAGAATTGACCGATCGGTACTTTTCATAGCAGAACTAGATTCCTTACCAGGGATAATATTGCCAGCCATATCCCTAGTTGGACCATCGGTATTGAGGCCCTTATTATAAAATGTAGCTCATTTGTACCATCACCAGCCTTAGTTTTATGCACCGCCTCAGTGTAGCCCGTGACATAGTTCAAAACTCGCGCGCATCAAAGCACCTACGGTTTGAGAAATTGTATACTACTTTTAATACTGTACAAGCATAGCCTAGAGTAGTTGTAATAGCAGAAGCACTACCAGCAGAGGCGGCTGCTTTTTGCCTACGAGTCTTGAGCGAACTTTCGACCTCTGGCACATCCATACCCTTAGTAAGCGCGACCAAATTTCATCATCAGCTGGAACGAGTTCGGATCCTCTGCGCCAACATCTGAGTCGTCGACATCAGCATTTTCCTTGGGGTCTTCAGCTCCTCTTTTTAGCCCATCTTTTTCAGCATTTTGCTTTTATCTCTTCATCTGTAGCGTCTTCTTTGCGTGTTGAGCTTGACGATTGCGGCCGCCATTATTTAGCATAGTATCTACCTTATCGGCGATTGAGTCAAAACCAACCAGCAACGTGTCCTTTCAGGGTACGCGTAGACCTTTTCTTCAGCCTTGAAGAAAAGTATCACTAGTATCTAGGGCCTGCTTAAAGCCATTTTATCGAGTCAACTTCAGCATTGGTAGCGACAGGAGTAGAGACGCAGTCAGCATCAACTTTGTTGTGGTTATTTTCAGAGAGAATCAGAGGGATCCTGGAGGCATCTTCCTGATAAGCGGCAACAGCCATTGGTTTGCCATCTGGTCCATCATTGTAGACTAAAAGATTAAAGGCTTACCGTCGGTACCAGTAGTCTCAACATAGCTAATCCATTTACTGGCACACTGTCTATTTGACATTGAACTTGATATTTTGAACTTGTCTTTGCCACTAAAAATTCCTTTGGAAGTAATTTTTGGAGTTCAATCCGCCCCGGATCATCCTGGAAAAGAGAAAGAAGGCGACTATTCATACTGTCACGAAAGCATATTAAATTGCTCTCAGACCGTTAGCAACCAACGCGAATGAGGACAGACTGGTTGCTCCGAAAAAGCAAGCATCATCATAATTAGAACCCCTAAACGATCCAGCCGAGGGGCATACTTTTTAGCCTGGCTCAGTTTGGCTTTCTTGTCTTTTATCATCCTTTTTGTAAAACGACTCGTGCCCTAGCGGTCCGTTTGATTTTCCCGCAATTCTAGCATCTTGAGAGTTATTCGAATTGTTAAGTGCGCGTTTTCGATTTCTCGTGCAGATGTTTGGGCTGACTTTTGATCTGCTATGCCTGATTGTTTCCCCATGCACTGTCGTTGTTTTCTTGTTGAGTATCAGGTTTTTGGTTTTGGGTTACAGAAAATGACTGGTTGCAAAACTATTTTCATGGGTCGACCAATATTCTCTGCCATATGGTTTGCTAGATTATACTACATTTTTACTTCAAAAGATGATAGTTTGATGTTTTATTTTAGACTTAGAGTGACTGGATTTTACGTCTAAAGCGATTCAATCAGATAGGTTTTAAAGTAATATGCGGGTTTATTGATAATAAGATCATGAGCTGGCAGAGTACTTTAACTCTTGTACTCCAAAGCCACGCTTAGAAAACTGATACACCATAAAAAGCGATGTTAGTATCTTCAACTATCAACAATTTCCCCAGTTATAACGAGTAATGCCACGTTTTCAGCATCACGCATAGCCTGCATATGAAGAGAGCACCTGAATACTTAGTACCAAGCTCTGAAGATACTCCATAATGATATGAGGCCTCGTTGTCGTAAAAATCATGAAAATTTTCTGCCAAAGAAATTTCACCATCCTTCTTAGCAATATAGAGGACGGCCTCTTTGCCTTTTTGCAAAGGCTGCGAACTGTTTAGTGAGATTCTTCGGAAAAAGCATAGAAAGAATGACGTTTGGCGGTCTGGAGTTCAATCTGATAAAACTCATAGTGCCTCGGGGATCAGTAGAGGTCTCGATCTCAATCTGATTCTTTTCTGCTTTCTTAGGCTCGACAGAAGGCGCTGTCGCATATTCGTCATGATTTCATCTTCGGTTTTTATGTAGATCAAGAACACCAGCATATTCAACAGATAAATACATTGGAGCTTTTCTAAAAATTATGCTCCTTAAATATTTAGGGCGGAATACTGATTGGTATTCTAGTTGTGGACGCACCCGGACAAAAGACACATTGTAGGTTCTTTGCAGCGTTTCTCATATCATCAAAAACCTGTTTCACTAGGCTCGATCTTGCCAGTCGAGAATAGGACCGCCGGCGATAGCTAGGTGACGGCCCCTTTTTAGCTGGCTCCTTCACCAGCATGGCGCAACAATCTTTCCGTCACGCTTAAAAGTTCGTCGGACTATTTGATGGTTAATGCTCTGGTAAAATTCGTAAAAATCCCTGATTATTGCAGTTTGCTTCTTTAAAGCTGGTAATAAAAAGCATCCCATTCTTTTTGGAAGTACATTCTTCGACTTGGTGACTTTTGGCTTAGTTGAAATCTTTCATGTTTTTCCTTTTATAAATGACGTCGTTTTACGGATGGTCTCAATTAGACGATTAAATTGATAACGTAATGGACTCACCGAAATATCTTGAGCCGCAACATAGGTGAAGCGGTGCTCGGAGAATCCAGTCTTAAAGGTGGTAACTCCAGCATAACGGTGCTTTTGCTTTGTCCTTCCGGGGCGATTCCCCAAAGGTTATAACGCTGGATACCCGTTTTTAAGGTCGGCATAATTTGCCACTGCAATGCATAAGCGCCTGGCAATTTGCGATTAAGTGGTGTACTGGCTGCCTCGTAGTATTCCGCCTCTATCCCATCAATCAGGATAAGACCATAGGCAATTGGTTGGTGAGTTTCGTCATATGCAACGCATAATCTAAGATCTTCTGCTGAAGCTATCTCTTTTAGTGCTTCAGCTCTTTTTGGTGGGTGGAATAAAGTTTTGACGTTTGCGGTGTCTAACTGAACCTGATGAAATCCCTCCAGGATACCAGCATCATCTGAGCGATCCTCTACAGTGATTTTTAGCTTTTCAGCACGCGCACCTCGTGCGCGGGTCTGTCGTCAGGTGGCTAGGAGATCTTCTTCGGTTTTTGTTAAGTCAATCATGACGGTATGTTCATGCCTAGATGGAACGAAGCCTCAATTGAACCTAGTTGCTTTAGAATAAAGCGATTTTCTTCGGAATCAGCAAGGGCTGGACGAAAACGGATGAAAGCGCATTTATATTGTATGCAATTTGGAAAATTTCTTTGAAAAACAAGAGCGACAACGACGGGATCCTGCCAATTAGCAGGGGGTCCATTAGGGATTCTAGAATCGACCACGCTTGGCGTCCTAATAACCATAAGTGCTAACATGTCCATAGAACTCACAGAGAAGTACTCGGCCTAGGAGTTCGTTATGACTGCCAGCGAGGAGATTGCAGAAAGTTTGCAGGTCATAATCCCGAATCTGGTTGTTCCAATCCCCGTTGCGATAACTTGACTAAGCTCTTTGTAGCTTTTTGCCCTTTTAACAAAGCCACCAGAATCTTTTTGAGAAGTTCTGGCTGTCCTTGTATGATTGACTTTTTATTTCAACTAGCTGCGGAGCAATAATCTGCAAAGCTTTCTTCAGCTGCAAAAATGAATAATTCGTTGGAAAATTAATTAGATGTTTGCTACCAACGTAGCAACAGGGCAGTCGTTTTCATTGAAATCTGATTTTTAAAGTAGCGCTTAGGTGCCACTGGCGAGTCGTATGCAAACTTCGTCAAAGAAAAAGCCGGCTGGTTTTTGATAGAACACTGTTTCGATCCTAACAAGAAGCGGGTAGCGTAAAATTGAATGATATTTTGACTCTCTCTAGCTAGTAAATATCTTGACTGCCAAAACTGAGTCGGCGTTCAAAAATCAAGCTCAGCGTCGGCAGAACGTTGAATTGGTTTTAGTTTCAATGAGCAAGAATCAGATTTGACCCAGAAATTAAAACGACCAAATGAGAGATAAGAAAGCGCGCGGGAGATGAGGCAAATAGTGGATCACTTATCTCGTAAGGAGTCCGAAATTTTTGGTGCGCGACTAGCGGATATCCCGGAGAGTCCAAAGAGGCGATTTTTGGAGAGTACTCGCATGATTTAGTGCTCCGCTCCGAAGTTGCATCCAGTGATTTTCTTTACCAAAAGAAAGTACAACAGCAGTCACGCAATACTTCCATTAGACGTCCGTCCGACAATGGATGTCGTATGAATAGGCAAGGTCTTCTGAACAAGAGATTTATGTTCCTGCTAACTTTTCCAATTTCTACTACTGCTGGGACACACGATTATTTATTTGAACAATGACGGCATTTTAAGGTTGGGATACTTCTTAATGCACTTTCTTTAGAATGTTTGCATTAAATATGAAGATTTTAGAGTCCAATATCTAAATGGAATTGGTTGGTATCCAGCAGCCCTGGTCAGCATGTACAACTGCAAAACAGGTTGGTGATGTCACAGGCAACGCTGGAAGCGATTCTTCTCTTGGAAGTTGCTTCTGCCTCAGAATCCTATCAGCTGAAGAATCCTTGGACGCTTTCGGGATTTGCGATTAGAGCCAAAGAGAAGAGCGGTGCGACCAGAATGAAAGAGATATACGTGATCAACTTGATACTGGTTAGCAAAGAATTGTTTTAATTTTACATAATCCTGTACCGAAACTTGCAAGAAAACGCAGGGGTTTCTTTTTAAGATTAAAATTATTTTGCACGACCTAGGGATAGTTTTCACCTCTTTTGCCTCCATAACTTCACTAATAGCAAGAGCAAGTCCTTCCGGATCACAAATATAGGGGTGCGTGTGTCCAATTTGGAAAACTAACTTGAGTCAGCTCTTTTTGATTTTGCTGATGCATTTTTGTGCATGCCTTGGAGGAGTGATTTTATCTAAATTCACCCCACAGAATGTCGGTTTTTCACTTTAACCTTGGAGATATCTAATTGGCGATCCGAATCCAGCATATTAGTTAAGGTCTATGTTTTCAGGAGCCTTTTCGTAATCACCAGCACCAATGATACGATGAAGCAGCTTGCGCAGAACTTTAATCTGTTTTTAATGGCGCGAATAGCTGACTGATTGCTCTTAAAATATCACGTGATGGCTCATAGACACCGGCGGCGTCGGTAAAATTAGATGAGAGACCCGCGCAGGTTGCCTTGATAAGAGGTTTAATAAAATTCTACCTCCGTTACTATGACCAAGAACCACTGCGTCTTCGTGGCAATGCAGTCCATTCTCATATTCATCGATATTCCACACTTTTTGCTGGGGTCAGTAGTCCGGGGACGTGTAACATCTTTACCTTTTAATCTTATAGCTTTATCATTTAAGAGTTTTAATGGTTTTATTCCAGGGCTCCACGGAATAGGTCCAACCATGAATGATGTAAAGTGTTTTTGTCATTAATTTAATCCTCGTTTTTGTCGTCTTTTTGATCGCAGCTTTTTCGCGTCTAGGTAGATTCTTAGCATCGTCTGGATTTTTAAAATCTTCTCAATGATCCATTCGAGATACTGAGAGCCTTTAAAGAGAATCGTTTTCTGGAGCCGCTCAAAATGTTTTTCGAGATAGGCTAAAAACTTCTTTAGGGTCATTAGTCACATAGGGGGACAATGCCAGCCTCTTTCAAAGTGGCGCCGTGTATTTCTTAGTGCGACGACCAATTAGAATAACTTTTTCTGGTTTTACCTTGATAATTTTCAGCGGCAAGTTTTGCATGTTCCTGCCCTCAATACTGCCTTGGTCTACAATATCACCAATCACAGCCACTTATGCTCCCACCTTCATAGCTTTAAACATCTCTAAAATTGATTTTACTGAAATTAGATGAGCATTATAACTACTATCGATAATCTGAACACCATTTTTGCCTTCAAAAATATGAATTACGACCTGGTAGCGCGAAATCTGAGAGATCCGAATCTATTTTTGATTTTTAAGTATTCAGCTTCTTTTCGAGCATAACTGGCTGAATAGTAAGGTCTTTTTGAAAGAGGTCGGTTAAACTGATACCGCCTTTGTTTGACCACTTTCGTCAGACTGAATCTCAAACTTAGTCTGATTCAGCATACCTGATATTTTTACGAGATCTTTTTGGAGCATTTTGATTACTCTAGCCTGAGTAAGTCCTTTTTGTTTTAATGCTGTCGAGGCACGAACCATCAGTTCGACGTCATTATCGATAATCACAACTACGTGTATGTTCTGGCAGCGTAGCTGAATTCGTGAGTGATAAGCTTTATCAAGATTTTCAAACAGCCCATCTTTTACTTGCTGCTCCGAATTGAACTTTGCGTGCGATAAGCCGAGAGATCCATAATGTGACCTCAGGCTTAAGCCAGGAGGCAAGAAATTCAGCCTCGTGCGGCCTTTCCCATCAATTTCAACAACATAAAATTCCTCTTTTATGTGTAAAATAATGACTTGATTGGTGCAGCAATAAAAAGATAAAACCACTTTAATTTCTGAGCCAGTTACACCGGTTAATTTTAGAATATCAAAGGCAATGCCATAGGCGGAGTTAGCGTCATGAGAATAATGAGCGCGATCCTTCGGGATACACTCCACTAAGTTCAACATGCGTAGTCTTACCAACAGAGCCAGTGATAGCGATTACACGGGTCGCCAGCGACGAAATGAGATGTTAGCATCTGAAATAGGAAGCTACGAGAAAGTAAAATCTTAAATTTCATCACTGGAGTCATACCGTAATTTTAACATAAAGAGGATAAACTTGGCAAAGAACAGATGACTATTTTTGGATTGAAGAGAAGAAGCTGAGCGGCGCGTTCGGTTTTTGGATGGTCCATAACCTGTTTTGGAGTGCCATCCTCGATGATTTTACCATGGTCAAGAAAGATCATGCGGTTACCAACCTCGCGAGCAAAACTCATTTCGTGAGTTACAATTACCATTGTTAATCCTTGTTTAGCGAGATCACGAATTACATCAAGAACCTCACCAATCATTTCGGGATCAAGCGCCGAAGTCGGTTCATCAAAAGAATAGCTTCCGGATGCATGGCTAGTGCGTGCGATGGCAATACGTTGTTTTTGGCCTCCGGATAAGTGTACGTGGATAAGCATCTGCTTTACTAGATAAACCAACCATTTTAAGTAGTTTCTGGCCTCTCTATCAGCATCCTGCTCTTTTTGATGAAGTAATTTTAGGACCTAGCTTAATATTTGCAAGTACAGATAAATTATCAAAGGATTAAAATTCTGAAAGACCATTCCAACCTTACGCCGAATTTGATTTAAATCCACGCCCGGTTCTGTAATATCTACACCATCAATAGAACCTGACCGGAAGTGGGTGTAGCTAATAGATTGAGACATCTCAAAAAGTGGATTTACAGAACCGCTAGCACCCACAAGAACCACTACCTCGCCATCGTGAATTGTAAGATTAATACCAGAAGTACCTTAGTATCTTCAAAGTTTTATGAATATTTTTAGCAACAATGGACATTACTTTTTCCTCGTCATTATTTAATTTCTTTTTCTAACCTAAACATGACCTTTGAGAAGATGAGGGTGAGTGCAAGATAGAGGATGGCAGCGGCGACTGGTGACTGAAAGGCAGTAGCCGTAAGTGAGCGTATATCATCTGCTCCCGCATAAGATCACTTAGACCGATCCAGCCAACAATCGAAGTCTCTTTAAACATAGTAACCCCTTCGCCAATAAGTCCTGGCACCAGAATAGGGCCTGGGGGTAAGACTATATAATACATAGCCTTGATATGAGAAAAAGCCTAGAAGAGCAGAGCCGCTTCAAGCTGCCCTTATCAGCACTTTCGATACCGCCACGAATAATCTCTGCAATATAGGCAGCGCTGTTCATGGCAAAGGCGATGGCGGCAATGATTAAATTTTGCATAGTTCGCATTGAACCAAGCACTACGTAGTACTAATAAGCAACTGTACAAGCACTGGGGTTCCCCTCATTAGTCCGATGTAGATTTGAGCGAAAAACTGGGTGGGTTAAAGACTGCAATCCGACCTAATAGCTTTGAAGGTTCTTTTTCTGCAAACGAGAAAGAAAGATAAAAGGTGGTCTTTGAGGTGCGGAGAAGCGCAAAATTAAACCAAGAATAAGTCCGGAGATGACTGAAATAGTAGTAGGGAACAATGGTTACTTCAAGACCATGCCAGAGGTAAATCCATCGACCATTACCAAAAATTACTTCAAAAATTCATTATAATTGCCCCTCCGCAGTGCCAAAATGTTTCATCAATATCTTTTGCATGCGACCATCTTCTCGCATTTCCGTGATTACACGGTTAACCTGATCTAATAGCTTTTTGATTTCCCTTCTTTATTGCAACAGCATAGGGGTTCGCGACCAAGGGGAGGCTAAGAACTTTGAGATTAGAAAAACCAGCAACATATTGAGCAGCCGGGCGATTCATCTACAAATAGCAGCGTCAATGCGACCTGTGGTTAACTCTTGCCAAAACATTTGGAGCAGCCGGAAATTGAACAACTTTTGCACCTTTTAATTTGCCTCGCCATTTGATCACCGGTGGTGCCAATTGAACGCCTATTGTTTTTTAACCAACTCATATCTGTTCTTAATACTACTTTCAGAGCGCACGATAATCTGTTGGGAAGCAACATAGTATGGATCAGAAAAGAGATACATTCTTTGCTCGCTCCTCAGTGACGGACATTCCAGCAACGGCGAGATCAATCTGCCCACTCTCAAGCGCTGGCAATAATCCATCAAAAGACATATCTTCGATTTTAAGTTCTGCACCTAAACTTTTGTAATTTCTTCCAGCGAGGTCAACATCAAACCCAACCACCATATCGCCATCCTTATATTCGAATGGCTAAAGGTGGCATTCGTGCCCATAATGAGAACATTGGAATCCTTGGAGATTACAGTTTCACGCCATGATGTCTTGAAACATAAAAGAAGTTAAAATTAAGTAAATAACAGCAAGACCAATTTCCCAATATTTTTGTTTTACCACCATTCTTCATATTACTAGTATACTAGATTTTTAACTTTTTCATAAAAATAGCACCTAGGGTGCCATTTTTAGATATTACATCTTAATTTCTGCATCTACACCAGCAGGTAGAGATAGATTCTGCAAAGCATCAATAGTCTTTGGGGTTGCGCTTGTAATATCGATTAAACGTTTGTGAACTTTCATCTCAAAAGGCTTCACCCAGTTTTATAAACGTGTGGAGACTTGACGACAGTAAAAGTACTACGCTTAGTTGGCAGAGGTACTGGACCAGAGACGTTAGCACCGGTACGGATGGCGGTATCAACGATTTGTTTTGCGCTTTGATCAATCACGCGATGATCGTAGGCGCCTTTTAAAGACGAATACGGATCTTAAGTCCTTCACTCTTGGTTTCAACCATATTATTCCTTCTAGCTCTATAACTTCAGATATACCTAGACAGTATGTCGATGAGTTTTTAGGGGCTCAATTAAAGTTTTTATAGTTGCATAATAATATATTATCTGGCTTAAGTCAAGACGGCTAGCAATAAATTGAGTAAAACAAAATCCCCAGACAAGGTCCGAGGACGGATGTGATTGATTAGCTCTATGATACGGAGTAAAATAGATCGGGTTCATTGTGGCTGTAGATTTTAATATTAGATAAAGTACAACCCAGCTGATTTAGGCGCTCTAAGATATACCCTAATATTTGAACCATCACGCCCAACAAGTGTACCAGCATCACCTTCGAAAACATCTGAGATGCATACCATTGCGTAATTTACGAACACGTTCAACATTTGTATTGTGAGTCATGTTTCCTACCTTCAATCAGAAACAAATTTTTCATCACTAAAAGAATACCAATCTTCTCCATGACGAGAATTGATTGCTACATAGTCCTTATTGCGGGGGTCATAAACTGATTTCACTACTACGACTAAGTCTTTTGTGTCTTTAATAAACAGCTAACTTGGCTGCTTTTCTAGTACGCGCTTTTTCCTGTTCGAATTTTCTTGCCTTTTTCCATAGCCTAGAAATTCATCAATCCATTTAATCCTTCCTTAAAACTATAATTTTTGATAGTAATCGAAAAGAGTCCTGGATTATACCTTGAAATCAGATCATCGGTCTCTAATTTATAAATAAGTCCTCTAATCTCATCCGGTTCTTGTCCAGAAATTAAAAGGCTATTTTAATTAAAAACAGGCAGCAGATACATCCCTAACTTCAAAGAATTGATGAAATATATCATAATCTTCTTTGTAGATTCATATATCTATAATTAAAAAGACTACGAGATAGCATCAGCCTTGACGATTTGCCCAGACTGCTATTACTTCATCTAGAACTGATCTGAGGTGATCTTCACGAGTGCAGGTCTTCAGTCTCTCGAGATATACCATTGATAACAACCATAGACTCCATGCATGTTGAGACTACCTTTACTTCACGTTCTGGATCATTCATGAATTTTAGCAATCAACTTCTCGAGAGCATCATTGTCGATCTCGACAGGGTCGCGATGTTTGAGAAATAGATCGATATCCGATGTCGAAGTTGATATTCTTTAATCTGCTTCCAATCTATAGTATCTTCTGCTCTGCGACGGAGATGCAGATTTTAGGAGGTTTGTTCTGTAATGCAAACTTGCTTGATTAATTCATCCAGCAAGGTAAGAATAAAGTCCTGAATTATATCAATATTAATATAATTAAATTTTGAATTTCGATAAAATTCACCACTCTTGTCATATTCTATGAAACCCTAGACTTTAAATAGTCTGTGACTGATTCACATTTTTGATCACGCAGATCTCACTAATGTCTTCGGACTCATGAAGGATATCAGTCAAAGTGATCCCTGCATAGTATCTGCCGAAATGTAAAAACGATCATTTACATATCTAAAGTCACCGATTGTCCTGTAGAACTTTAGCATATTAGCATTTTCATCTTCTTCTCTCAGATAAAGTCATGAGCATACTAAAATCGTGAACGCCATGTTCTATTACCTCATCGTCTACCAAGTATTGTTCATTGAAATTTGTAAACTGATCTTAGTAGGTCCAGTATCAAAATCTTCAATATACATATACGCGTGAATCAGATACACACTATCATAATTTAGTATTTTAATATTTAGCTTCCTAAAATCTTTTTACGATGTCTTTGAAATATTTACGAAATGACTCTTCATTTTCTGTAAGGTCGACGGTGGTAGTCTCAAAGACTCCTTCCTCCTAACTATCAGTCATCTCATACCAGACCCCTCAGGAACAATTCTTGGATTCTGAAACAAATGAGATGAGTCTCTGCTGCTTTTTGGAGTCTGCAGGCTGAAAAACTCTCCAGTCTCTTCCTTGAAATCATAATAAGAATAGTTTGTTTCATAATCTAAAACTTTCTTGTTTAACAACACTTGTATCATCTTATACCCCTCCTTTAAGAGAAAAATACTTGCTCTTTATAAGCAATTAAATAAGATCTAATCATTCACATTAAGATACCCTAACCTGGATAATAGATCACAGTTACTTAAATATTATACTATTTTTCCACTCTGAAACAAGTCTTATTGCATATATTTATATTTTTCAATTATAAAAAATTGGACCACCAAAGTAGTCCAATTCTTCAATTAGTATTATCTAATTATTTTTACAATCTTGGTAACAACACCAGAACCAACAGTACGAGCCACCTTCGCGGATTGCGAAACGGTCATTGTTATTCATAGCAATTGGAGCTAAGAGTTTAACAGTAAAGGTGATGGTGTCACCAGGCATGACGATCTCTTTTGTCAGCTGGGAGTTCGACTTCACCAGTAACATCGGTAGTACGGAAGTAGAACTGTGGCTTTGTAACCCTTTGAGAATGGAGTGTGGCGACCGCCTTCTTCCTTTCTTAAGGATGTAAACCCTGAGCCTCAAATTCAGTGTGTGGGGGTGATTGAACCTGGTTTAGCAATAACCTGACCACGTTCGATTTGATCACGCTCAATACCACGGAGTAGAGACCTGCGTTATCGCCAGCTTCACCTTCGTTAAGAGTCTTTGTGGAAAGCCTCGATACCAGTAACAACTGATTTCTGGGTTGGGCGAATACCAACGATTTCAACTTCGTCGTTGATCTTGACGATACCCTGTTCGATACGACCAGTAGCAACAGTACCACGACCCTTGATTGAGAAGACATCTTCGATAGGCATGAGGAATGGTTTGTCAAGATCGTGTTCTGGAATATCAAAGTATTCATCCATAGCGTGGACGAGGATCCATAATGCGATCTTCCATTTTCGGTGTCACCTTCAAGAGCCTTAAGAGCAGAGCCCTTGATGATTGGAGCGTTGTCACCGTCGAAAGCCGTATTTGTTAAGAAGTTCACGGACATCCATCTCAACGAGCTCAACGAGTTCTGGGTCAGCAAGATCCATCTTGTTGAGGAAGACGATGATTTTTGGAACGTTCACCTGGTGAGCGAGAAGAACGTGCTCACGAGTCTGTGGAAGTGGACCATCGTTAGCAGCAACTACGAGGACAGCACCATCGATCTGAGCAGCACCGGTAATCATGTTCTTGATGTAGTCGGCGTGGCCTGGCATATCAACGTGAGCATAGTGACGCTTTTCTGATTCATATTCCTGGTGAGAAGTAGCAATGGTAATACCACGAGCTTTTCTCTTCTGGAGCGTTATCGATCTGATCGTAAGCGACAGATTTGTTAACGTCAGATGGAAGACGCTTTGATAGAACTGTTGTAATAGCAGCAGTAAGAGTTGTTTTACCGTGATCAACGTGACCCATAGTACCAACGTTGATGTGTGGCTTGGAACGGTCGAAATTTGCCATTCTAAATTTTTCTCCTTTAATATTGTTTCTTTTAGGCACTAATATTAACAGCCCAAAAGTCTATATCTTATATTTTAGATGATGAAGGTCTTAAAGTAAAAGACTCTATGTGGGTTTTAGTATATTTTTATTTCAGAGCTGATCAGTAATACTCGAAAGCTGATCGGCGGCAAGTTCTTCAAATCGAGATCTAGACCAAGGCCAGTCTTCTTTTTAGATTCATCGAAGCGCCGCGAACAGTGGTGTTATTTTGGTTTTCAATCTTAGAATTTCTTAATCTTTTTACGGTGCTCAATAAATTGATCCATAGTTTTAGATTTTGTGACATTTGTTTGGTTTCAGTCTCATACTGGTCACGCGCATTTTTGGTTGCGGTATTTGGTGTAAATATAAAAGAAGTAAAGTGGACCAACGAGAAGAAGTAGAAAATCGTAATCAAAATCTAACTTGATAAACCCAAAAATACCTACAAAAGCTCAACTAGAAAGGCAAAGAGGAAGAGTTTTTGGAAGATAGATAGGAACACTACCCATTTGATTCTTTGGTACGAGCATTGACGGCGACATAATGGAGTAATTTACGGTCACACCTGTCCTCCCTGATAGCTATAGGAGCCAAACTGGAAGGTAGCAGCTTCCACTGCTGCCCTTAATATCAAGCTGCTCGGACTGACCAGAGACTCCGCGGTCATAATTTTTAAGACTGGCATTTGCCGAAAATCTAGCAATATCTTTGGCGCGCTCGGTGATGATCGGCGTCAGTTCAGTAATATTACTGTCTCGTCGCTCGGAGGTAAAAACCTTTCAAATAGTTTGAGTCATATTTTTACACTATTTTCGACATCAAACGGGCATGATGGAATTAATGATATTGTTTGTTTTGGTCTTATTGGTCGTATCTAGGCGATCCTTATTTGATTCAATGAGAGACCATGAATTGTTAGATCAGTCTCAGCCAACTTGATAAAGGTCGGCATCATAATAGGTTACACGGTGTACACTTCCTTCGGAATAGGAACGAGTTTGATGTTCACCAAGCCCCGTGAGATGACTATGTGCATTTAAATCAACTACCATGTATGGAAAATATACGCCCATGATATTGTTGATAGGTAAATTCCTGTCGGAACTTTGGATGTGCATAGAATTTTACGTTTTTCCAACAAAGCTCTCGATTGCTTTTTAGCTTCATCTTTCTTCACCTTAAAGGCGAGTACCATATCTGGTATTGCACCGTTGAGGATTTGTTGATTTAGCGATAAAGTATTGACGACACCGAGTGACAGCGCGCCTGGTTGGCTGAGGCGGTGTCAGCGAACCACCTCAGCACCACAGCTCGTACACTTCAAGGTTATTTGATCTTTCGTGTCGGCAGCAATATCTTGAGCACCAGAACCGATGGTTGTGCCAGAGAGCTTCGAAATATCAGTCTCCATTTCAAGCTTTTGTGGTTCAAATTCAAATCGACAGAAGTTACAACGGAGCTGACCAGTTGCAACGTTAGTAAAATATCCGTTGAACCACATTTTGGACATTTTAACCTGTCCGTCCTTATTACCAACATCGGTCTGGACAACTTTTTACTCCGTTGTCCACATAGACTTGATCTTGTGTTTTCAGTTTCAGCCATTATAAATCTCTAGAACCCGAGAATCTGGGCTTTTACTTTATCGTAGTCCTCTTGAGAAATAGCACCTGCATCAGAAGTTGTTTCATCTTCATGAGTTTTTCAGTTGGGTCCTCTGCAGGGGCTGGGTTAGCAGTAGGTGCAGTAGGATTGGTAACAGGAGCAGGATTGACGGGTTTGCTGGAGATTACTCATCATACCACCAGCCGCATTCATACCCATACCCATGAAGGCCATGCCAGCAGCGCCATACCGTTTTCACCAGAGGGCCTGGATACCGCGAGCGATAGACTGTTGCATAAAGGGTTGCCACGAGCGCCAGCAAGAGCATCTGCTTTCTTAACGTCCTTCATTAACTCCTTAGTATCTTCGTCGTATTCAATAGAGAATTGCGGTACTGACGATTTCGAGAGGACCACAGTTTGAGCGCCATTGATAGCCATCTTCGACAGCCTGTGAAAGAGACTTATAAAGCCAATTTGATCACTGAATCTCTGCTATACGATTACCTTTGCTTGGATCGTTGGTGTAGTTTGAGAAGGCAGCAGAAAGTGAACCAACAACTTCAGTGAAGAGCTGAGAGGCAGCGTCGTTGTCCATATCAGCAAAATCAAAGACTCCTTGATCATTGAGATAGGAGACAGGGACAAAGTTCTTGATAAAGGCGAGGCGGATCAACAATCTTTAGACTGTAAGTACCACGAGTGATAGCACCAACCTGAGTATTAAGGAAGGCATCATCCCAGTAGATTTCAGATTGAGTACCAAAACGGTTTGTTTGGAATTTCTTTTTAGATTGACGTAGAAAATTGCTTGGCTCGGGCCCAGCATACCACCAAATTTAAAGCGCTCCCAGCTAGTCTTAATAATTGAGGAGATTAGACCGTCACCTGCAAAGATCAGACTGAGCGTTTTGATCTTCAGAACTATAACATAAAGCCACCTGGTTCAGCAATAACACCAGTAATACCGCCATCTTGCATAGTGACAAAGAGCAGTACCTCAGGAACAAAGAATTTTACTACCATTAGAGATGATGTTAGCGGATCCTTGTGTGTTTGAACCACGCCCATTATTTGTACCAACCTTTTTCACCTGGGAAGAGACCTGCGGTTGCAGGGAACTCCTGAAATTGGTTGATAGAAATCTTTCCACTGGTCAGCAAAAAGTACCGTCAATAGCACCGGTAAAGGCTTTAATAAAACCCATATTCCTCCTTTAGTTATTTTATTTAGTATACACTAGATATGAGTTTTTAGAATATAAGCTGAGCGCTTCAGCAAAAAGAAATTTTGTAAAATAAAAAGAGGCCTAGAGACCTCTTTTTCTATTAGATTAATTAGAACTGTTACGTTTTTCAATAATTTCCTATGTGCTACGTTAGGTGGTACTTCTTCATACTGGAAAGTTCCATTGAAGATGCGGCACGACCTTGGCTCATGGAGCGGAGATCTGAAGTGTAACCGAAAGAGGTTACCTGAGTGAGCAAAAGGCAGTAATAAGCTTGGCACCACCTGAAGATCTTCCATAGACTCAATGCGACCACGACGAGTTGATATCACCAATAACATCGCCCATGAATTCTTCAGGGTAGTAACTCGAGCTTTCATAAACTGGCTCAAGAAGCACTGGTTTGGCTTTGCTTGATACCTTCACGGGTAGCTAGGCTACCAGCGAGTTTGAAGGCGAGTTCGGAAGAGTCGACATCGTGGTAAGAACCATCATAGAGGGTAGCCTTAATATCAACTACTGGGTAACCAGCAATCACACCACCGTTAAGGGTTTCTTCAACACCTTGTTGGACTGGCTTTGCGGTATTCTTGAGGCACCACACCACCCTTTAATCATATCGATGAATTCAAAGCCCTTACCAGATTCATTTGGCTCAAACTTAATCCAAACGTCACCGTACTGACCACGACCACCGGACTGCTTAATGTGCTTACCCTGAGCTTCAGCAGTACCACGAATAGTTTCACGGTAAGCAACCTGAGGAGCACCAGTATTTAGCTTCAACATTATGTTCACGCTTCAAACGATCGATAATGATTTTCGAGGTGAAGCTCACCCATACCAGAAATAATGGTTTGGCCAGTTTCTTCATCGGTGTGAACACGGAAGGTTGGATCTTCTTCAGCGAGCTTAGCGAGACCGAGACCCATTTTTTTCCTGGTCGGCCTTAGTCTTTAGGCTCAACAGCGATAGAAACAGGTGGTTCTGGGAACTCAATAGATTCAAGATGAATTGGGTGGGCTGGATCACAAAGAGTGGTACCAGTGGTGGTTTCCTTGAGACCGACGATGGCGGCAATATCACCAGCAGCAACTTCAGTAAATTTCTTCACGCTTATCATGCAAACATACGGACGAGACGACCGACACGTTCCTTATTGCCAGTAGTAGCGTTTAGAGATGTAGGAACCTGACTTTCAAAGATACCAGAGTAGACACGAACGAAGACGAGCTTACCCAGACGAATGGGTCAGAAGCGATCTTGAAAGCAAGAGCAGTGAGTGGCTGAGCGACAGTCAGCTTTGCGATAACCTGATCACCAGTCTTTTTGGATCGGTACCAACAGTTTGACCGAGATCACGATCAAGAGGTGAGATGGGAGGTAATCAACACAGAGGTCGAGAACTTTTTCGACGATCACACCACGACCATCACCACCGGTCACGAGGAAGAAGTCACCGTCAAGCACACGCTTACGAAGAGCTAGCTTTTAAGTTCAGCTTCGGTGATAGCTTCTTCACCTTCGGCTGAAGTACTTATTCATCAGATCTTCATCAGCAGCTACAGCTTCTTCCACGAGAAGAGCACGAGCTTTCTTAGCCTTGTCAAGCATATCAGCTGGAATTTCGCCAACGGTCGAAAGAGTGGTCAGCATATTCCTTGTAGGTGTAGGCCTTCATATCGATAAGGTCGACGACACCACAGATATCTTTTCTCGAAACCGATTGGGAGGTGAATAGCGAAAGCATTCTTTCGAGAGACGCTTATGGATAGAGTCAAGAGACTTATAGAAGTCACCACCGATTTGGTTAATTTTGTTAATGAAACAGATACGTGGCACACCATATTTGGTAGCCTGGCGCCAAACAGTTTCAGACTGAGCTTCGACACCCATCTTACCGTCGAAAAACAGTGATGGCACCATCGAGCACACGGAGAGAACGTTCTACTTCAGCGGTGAAGTCGATGTGGCCCTGGAGTATCGATGATGTTAATTTTATAACCCTTTCCAGGTTGCGGTAACAGCTGCGGAAGTAATAGTAATACCGCGTTCCTTTTCCTGTTCCATCAGTCAGTTGTTGCACCACCAGTGTCACCCTTTACAAGGTCGATTTTTGTGTTTCAAACCTGTACGGTAAAGAATTGCTTCGGAGGTTGTGGTTTTACCTGCGTCAATATGGGCAATAATACCAATATTGCGAAGCTTTGATAAATCATGATTGTCAGTAGCCATGAATTTCCTTATTTAGTTATTATTATTGTCTTTTCGGTGTTTTTGCCAATTTAATTACGGCAAAAGACGTTGGTGATATTTTATCATGCTATCTGTTAAAAATAAAGTTGTATTTTTGGATTTGGAGATTAATTGTTTTTCTTGATAAGCATCGAGATTTGCGCCGTATTCTCGGAGAAATCAATGTTATCTCAATTTCTTTCTTACTCAATTTTTCTGTTATGAGAGTTAGCATCTACACCATGTACGAGGAGAGCAACCAGATTATCACGATGCGGTCTGGTTTCATGTTGCTTAATATATTATCAATATCTGCACCATGTACGAGGAGGTAAATAGTTTGTAATCGATATCTCTTGGATTCATATTCTTACAATATTATTAATATCTGCACCATTCTTGGAGGTATCTAGATTTTGTGAGATGTCGTATGAGCCTAGTTCCGAAAACCAATTCGTTGACATCAATGTTTGCATCGTGGGCGAGGGAGGAAGTCTGCTTATATACATATCGATTGAGATTTTTATTTTACCTACAGCGAGATCAATATCTGCACCATTCTTAGGAGGTATCTAGATTTTTAAGATGTCGTACTGATTTTTAGTTCCGAAACTAATTCGTTGACATCAATGTTTGCTCCGTGTTCGATAAGAAAGTCTAATTTATTTACAATATAGTAAGGGTCCATTTTTATTTTAGAGCAACGTTAATATCTACCATTCTTAAGGAGGGTATCTAGATTATCTGATATATTAAATGAGTTTAGCCTCGAAAACTAATTCGTTGACATCAATGTTTGCTCCGTGTTCGATGAGAAGATCTAATTTATCCACAATATCGAGATACCGCATTCTAGTTTACGACAGATCAATATCTGCACCATTTCTGAGAAGTTTGTCTAGGTTTCTGGTATACTGTGTGACTCTAGGCTTGAAACTAATTCGTTGACATCAATAATGGCACTATATTTAAGAAGAGTGTCTAGAGTTTTTCTGCGATATGGTATGAACCTATATTATTTTACAATATTGTCAACATCTGCACCATTCCTAAGAAGGAGTTCTAAGTTTTTAGTAATATCTTTAGACCCTAAACTTGAGACCAATTTATTAGCGTCTACTCCTTTTTCTACGGCATATTCTATGCCATATTTTTCTTTAATTCTGGGATTCTAGGATCTACCCTATTGTGAGGTGTCTAAGGTCGCGATGGGGCGATCTAACTCATAGAGGAAGGTGAGTTCTTCTTTGGTTAGGTCTTCGCCTGCTTCCATTTTATTATCTAGCTTAATGAGGGTTTGCTTATCATCAAACTTTTGTAGATACTTTTTCACCACCTGGTAGAGACAATGCTTTTTCTTTAACAATGGGGAACAAGAGCATCTTCAACAGCTTGACCATCGTTTAGTCCTGATATTTCATCAACAATACCATTTGGGTCAGAGGCAGATGGAAGCAGAACCGTTGGAAGCAAAGATCCCAGGAGAGTTTGGGTCTTCTAATCTAAAGATGATGAATTTTGGCTTCGGGATTTTCTACTTTAATATTGTCTTGATCATAGACTTCCTGATTGATCATCATCTTCATAATCTTCATCTTCGTAGTCGTCGTAGTCACCATCTTCTCGGGGTCACTATACTGTCCGTATACTAGATAATTGTGTGCAACATTTGGGTCCACGACACACCAACTGGGTGCCTTCAGCGAGGCTAGCGATTTCTTCTTCGTCCCTAGCTTATATTCAAACCAATCGCCATGGACATCTTCGGTACGTTCTGGGGTTTTGAGAATAACCTTAGTATCGACTAATTCTTTAGCATAAAGTTTAGGAGAAGTTGGCGGATTTGACGAGAGAAACCAACTTCTCGTCATCTGAATACTGTGCTAGTCAATTCTCTTTATCTACAGCCATAGAAATCATTAATTTGACGATAGACTTTGGCGAGAATCTCGGCGTTAAGTTTTGGGAAGCTGAGAGCTGTGAGTATTATCGCGTCTATTGTAATCTGCATCATCAAGATTAAGGGCATTACTCATCTTGGAGATGCCATCGAATGCATAGACCTTGAACCAGAGAGGATAAGGGCAGTTTTTGTCTCCTAGGTAGTTGGCCCAAGAAGTGATAGATTGACGTTGTTTATCGATGAGGTCTTCAGCGAGATTTTCCTTTTTCATATTCACTTAATTTCCTACCTTGACCGTTGTCTCTTAAGATTTGTTCTTGTTGTTTCCAATAGGCGTCTGGGATGTCTTCATAGTCCATAACGACATTCTCAGCAGAGGCTTCCCTAGATTTTTGTTCAGCTTTATTGCCATATTTTTCGACCATGCGATCTAGACGGGAGAGATAGGGCAGAAAGTTTCTGCGTTCGTTGTTCTTGCCTGGGAGTTTTTCTTTGTTTTTGACGAGCTTTATTGAAAGAGAGTTCGACAATGTCTTTATGTTTAGATTCAAAGTTAACTAGAGAGAGGACTTTGGGCCGATTTCGTTTTGGAGGCGAGAACTAGCCTTCTTTTCTGTTGTTGATTTACGTTTTTCTGCAGTATTATCATTATCGCTGAACTGGCTCGAGTTGTTTGCGAAGTGATTTTGATTATGCTCCGGCATACTCTTCCTATTACCCAAATATTAGATCTTTATTGTCTATATTTTAACATATCATTTTAAAAATGGCCGAACATGCAGTATCTTCAAAGTAGCTTATCCAGAAGACCTAGATCTTTAATCATTTGTTTTGGCGTACATTCGGCATACAAGAGTTTCTCTGGCTCAAGACTTTTGCCATCGCCTAGAATATAGATAGCTAAAGGTTCAGCAATACCGATGGCATATGAGAGCTGGACCTCACAGCGAGATAACTGATGTTCTTTGAGGGTAGCGAATGGCAGATTTCGCGAGCTTTATAAGCGCCTGAACGATCCACCTTGGACGGATCTTTACCAGAAAAGCGCCACCGCCGACCGGGGCAAATGATTGATAACTATCAACCCACAATTTTACGACCAGTGAGACCGGCATCACTCAGGAAACCACCAATTAAAAACTTACCTGTCGGATTGACCCAGAATTTTTCAATTTTTAAACCAAATTGAGCAGCTAACTCTTTTGCTTTGTCGATCAAGATTTGATCAGTTTCAGTACGATTTTCTTCGGTGTTTTGATGACTGATGGTCCAGTCTTTGATGCTTCTTAAGGCGCATTTGCGATCATAAATACCAGTAATTTGAGTCTGCCATCAGGTCAAAAATCTCTGGTCTTTTTGACGTAGCTCATCATAGAATCTAGAAAAACTCCTGCAGTAAATGCATGGCGACTGGCTTATATTCTGGTGTGTCGTTACAGGCGAAGCCGAACATCATGCCTTGATCACCCGCTCCACCAACTCGTCATTGGCGCCGAGTGCAATATCATGACTCTGCTTGCCTAGATTATTGATAATTTCAATATCCTTTGGATCCCTGATTCTCGACGACATTGATTGCACGATTATTTTGATCAATATAGCCAACATCTTTTTAACACACGCATAACAATTTCTTCGACGTTAACCTCAGAGTTTGAGGTTACTTCTCCAGTAATAAAGATTTTACCTTTACCGCCCATAACTTCAATACCACAACGCGAATGCTTATCTCCTTGCAAGAGAGGCGTCAAGTAAGGCGTCATGAATTTTGATCGCAGACCTTATCAGGATGACCACGAAAACAGTTTCATTGGTATATAATTTTCATACAATGCTTTCTTTGTGGTCCCTAATTTTTACTCTTTAATAATAGCACAAAAAGCTCAAGGAGTTAGAATACTTATATTAAGTGGGTCACCTTGAGGCTTTATTAGATTGATAATGGCTTTGACTACTCTAAAAAGTCTTACTGTAGCTTCTTGCGAAGAATCTCTTGCGCCATACTTGGGGTTGCAAGCTTTACCGCGAGGGCTTTCGTAACCTGTCCGACTAGAAAACCGAGCACTTTCCAGGAGCCAGCCTTAAAGTCAGCCACAGCCCTATGCGTTGTTAGGATCGGCGGAAACTTCATCAACAATTTTTCAGCGGCACCGAGATCATTTTCTTGAATAAGATTGAGTTCTTTGGCAATAACCCTAGCTTCTTTTGAAGTGCATCTGTAGCAAGAAGAAGCGTAGGAAGACTTCATAACGCTGGTGCTTGAGAGTTCATTTTTAGCAATCATAGAGCTCAGATCCATTAACTGCTTAACGCTTGGCATTGGATCGTTCAGAGGCTACTATTCTCTTCAGCTAAAGAGTACAGAAGTAAAGAGGTTGGAGATTTTGGGATGGCAGCTTTACTGGTTTCTTTATCGATACCATGGATATGCTATATTCAGTCTTAAGGTCAGCTAAACGATCAACTAGTTGTTTTATAATCAAGGAGAATTTCCAAGATATCTTGAGAAATAATCATGCTAAAAGTATTACGATAATCAGCTGGAAGAAGCGGCATAGCTTCACGTTCCTTTTACCTGTTCTCTGTCAATCTGATTGGTGGAAAGATCTGGCTCTGGCACATAGCAGTAATCTTGAGCCTCTCTTCCTTGAGCGCTGAGAAGTGGTTTTACCAGTGGCGTCGTTCCAGCCACGAGTTTCCTGAGTAATGACTTCCCAGCGTCAAGCATTTTGCTTTGTCGCTCATATTCATATTCAATAGCACGCTCAACCGAGCGGAAGGAGTTCAAGTTTTTGATTTCAGCACGTTTGCCAAGAGTCTTACTTCCCTTCTCGGCTGGAAAATATTGACGTCAAAACGCATATTACCGTTATAGAGGTCCGCCAAAACAAACTCCCGAAAAAGTCATCAAGCGCCAGAGCTCTTTACAGTGGTCATGAGCGTCATGGGCAGTATGAATATCGCGTGGAACGATCTCAATGAGCGGGTATCGGCACGATTAAGGTCTACGAGCGAATAATTATCAAAATGATTTGGCTTACCAGCATCACCCTACAGAGATGAGGCATGCTCAATGCGGATCTGCTTACCGTTTGGAAGCTCAACATAACCGGCACCGATGATTGGCTGATACATCTGAGAATCTGATAGCCCTTTGGAGAATCTGGGTAGAATAATGTTTTGCGATCAAAACGTGAAAGAGATTAATTTCGGAATTAAAGACGCAAGCCCGGCCCGTACTGCCATATTAACAGCTTCACGATTTAAACGTGGCAACATACCTGGTAAGGCATATTCTACAGGTGAAACACAGAGTTTGGCTCTTTGCCCTAGCATCATGTATCACCTTCAGAAGAGTTTGGTTTTGGTAGCATGAGTTGTACATGGCACTCGATACCGACGGTGATTTCATATTTTTGTTCAGTCATAGTTTCTCCAATTAAAGTGCTCCTAGATCTTTTTCAAAGGCCTGACGAAAACTCGCTAAAAGCATGCTAGCTTGCATTATACTCTAAATTAAAAATCTTGCTCATGGGCAATTTGATTACGTTGTTTATGAGCATACCAAACAGGTTGAGCTGAGTAAAGCGTGTACTGGAAGCCTTTAGTCTTTCTCCCATAGTTTTTCCTGGTCTTTCAAGCTCCATAAATTGCACGGTCGAGTAGTTTGTCCCGCTTCAATGACAGCTGCGTTATAAGATAATTTATTGTCACGAGTTAGCGAGTTTTTCAATTTTAAGAACCTGGTTTTGATAATCCTCGACATCAAAACGGTGACTGCGGCGGCCAGTGGAAGGAAAATGGCGATGAAGACAAGACGCCGACAATTAAAATCGCGATTAGGAGGATTAAAAGTTGAGTATGGCATTAATTTAACTCCTAGCGAGGTATTTAGCAAAATCTAGAATACTTTTGTCGCTTCTTCTTGACCCGATCAATTGCAGACCAATCAGCATCTTAGTATCCTGGCTTTCACCAGTGGAGATAGGCGAGGCTGAGAGTCCAGCAAGATTAATTGGTACACTCATAACATCTTCAAATACATTTGCAACTGGATCACTGACTTTCTCGCCAAGCTTAAAGGCTGGGGATGGCGAAACAGGAGTGAGGAGATAGTCGCACTTCTCAAAAAGCTTTTTGATATTCTTCAATGATCAGGTACGTGCCTGCTCGCTTTTTAAAGTAAGCATCATAGAATCCGGAACTTAAGACGAAGTTGCCGATCATGATACGACGCTGTTCTCTGGCATAAATCCTTCATTGCGTGAGAGTCCGAATACCTCACTCAGATTTTTAGCATGTTCGGAGCGGTAACCATAGCGAATACCGTCATAGCGTGAAAGATTGGAAGTAACTGTCAGCTGGTACCACAATATAATGGATGCAGAGGCATACTTAGGGGTCGGCATTTCTAGCTCAATGATCTATGTCCAGCAGCTTTTCAACTCAACTGAGAGATCTAGGGAACGTTGACTTCTGAGGTCAATAGAGTCATTTCTGAAGTCTTTAGTGATACCAGATCTTAGCGCTTTTAGGAACGCAATTTCTGGAACAGAAAATATTGCTCTTCGTGGTTATAGAAACTAGGTAAAGTAGTAAGATCTTTTTCATCTTGGCCGCGCAGATCGACATTAAAAGATCCATATCCTCCGCGTTTTTGAGTAAAGAAACCGATACAGTCGGTACTAGAAGCCATGGCCACAACACCATAACGAGAAAGTGTGCCATAGGTTGGCTTAAAGCCGTAAACGCCATTAAATGAGGCTGGCTGACGAATGGAACCGCCGGTATCTGTACCCGCGTAGCGAATTCAACAATATCAAGAGCAACGGCTGCGGCGGAACCACCGAAGAGCCACCAGGCGCACGATCAAAATCCTTGGCGTTGATGGATGGACCAGTAGGAAATTTTCAGTCGAAGAACCAGCGAGCAAAGGCATCGAGATGGGTGCGACCAATCGCGATGGCGCCAGCTTCTTCGAGCTTCTTGACGGTGGTAGAATCGATTGGAGAATGCATGACTCAAGGATTTTTGCGGAGAGGATAGTATTTCCCTTTACTTAAGAATTATCACTACAAAGCCTATGGTGCACCAGCCAGCGGTCCGACCCTCTTCGCTCAGCGGCAATTTTCTTATCAATTTCTTCAGCTTCTTTAGAGGCTTCTCTTCGTCTGCTAGTGAAACAGAAGACATTATATTTTGCTGACTGGCGAGGCTTTTCAAAGGCTTCCTTCACCAGACTAACGGCGAAATTTTGTATTTGCAATCTTCATTTGGTCTTCCTTTTTAATTTCTGAAAATATGAGATATTTAAATAATTTAGAGTACTTTTGGCACTTAGAATCATGTCTTGCGCTTGATGCTGGAGCTAGATTTAAAAGCTGCTCCCTGGAGAGCATCTTGTGGCAACTTCATCCTACTCGCTCAGACATTTCCATTTCAAAGGCACCCTGATAAGTTGGTTTCAATCATCAGTGTTTAACTCATCTAACTGTGAAATATAGTTAACAATATTATCTAAATCTCGCTGACCTTCTACTTCTGTCTCTTCGAGGATAAATTAGAAAGTTTTGCTATGCACAGGATATCCTCGCGTGTACTCTTAGCTTAATTATATCAGAAAATCAGAGACACTTAGTAGAGCTACTGCATGGCGCGATGTATTATGTTAAAATCATCACAGTACTCTTAGATTGGTTTTGAATATAGGACATAATGCCAATGGAAAGCTTTTTATCTTTTGCTGATGCAAAGAAATAGCATTTTCATTTTTGTGAAAAAGATATAGCCAAAACGAATTTTTGCTTTACAGCTCTTCAAATTGTCGCCCTACACCTCGCTGGGAGTTGACAGTAGTTGAAGATGATTACTATCCAATATAAATACAATCTCTTGTTTTTCTGACTGAACGTCAGAATATTTTTATATTTTTGCAGAATTATTTTTGTAATTCATAATATGAGTATAACAAAAAGCTCTTATGAGGGCTAGATGTTTATCCATCTGTTTCGTCCGTGGTTATTTTATTTTATTCCATGTTATCTAAAAGATATATATTAATATACGTATTAGTCACTGACGTAATTGCTTTTCAGAAATAATACGTTTACTGCTAAGATAAAGTCAGAGAAGTAGCCACCATAAATTGTAACCAAAAATATTACGCTATGACTATTGATGGAACTAATCCATCAGCACCAATAAAAGCTAAAATCTATGGCAAATATCAGGCCAAGATCGAGATGGACGATAGCCAAGAAAAGTGGGGCAGCTAGAATATGGCAATTTGGCGGAAAGGGCGCGATTAATCATCCTCTCATCTGCGCTAAGCGTCTTAATATCATATATTTTTCCACGATTATCAGATGAGTTCAGATAATTCTTTAAGTGATAAAATCGCAGCACTAGAGATGAGGAAGATGATACCAAGATATAAAGCCGAGGAAAGAGCAATAGCCTGAGAGACCTACCGACAGGCGATTATCTGATTTTTGGTATATATACTATAAAAACGCGAGAAGTAATTTTTAGTATAATCATTTTTCATTGCCAGTAACAGTGCGACGTAAGTCTTTATCGAACTATTCATTTTTTCATTTTATCAGATTTGTCTTATAGTTTGCAGTCATGAAATTCTCATATTTTTACTAATGTTTTAGTAACTCGTCAGAGACTAACGAGAATTCTATATTGCCATTTGTATTAGATGGTTCGAGTAAAAACCTTGTTTTGGATAAAGTCAAATTTTTGGTGATAAAGGTTTTTCGTTTATCTTGATTTTTATGTCCATCTTTCAGAGATATATTGTAAATCTCCTCCATTTTTGAGAGTCAGACAGAATAAAATATTGAGTCAGGATCTAATTTCATATTGAGTCAGAGTGATATAGCTTTAGCAATCTTATTATAATCTGAGATTGAGATTATTCTTAAGAGATACATTCCATTAGCGTGGCCGTTAGTCATCTCAGCCATCTTTTGAAGAGATTTTTGGTTTAATACAGCATTAAGATCAAGCCCGCCATCTTCTATCTTTTTGGAAAGTACATAGAGTGTTAAACGAAGTCTGATCTTTGAGTTTATCCCATAGACTTGGGTTGGTTTTTAATAATATCCTCGATAGTCGCCCTAGAGTCGTTTTTCGAGACTTGACTGCCATTTCTTGCTCCAACCCTTGACAATAGGACCGTCTTTCCTCTTCTTTTGGGACCAGATTCTTCCATTTTGAATTATCATTGTTTCCGGTAGGAAGCAACAACGTCGACAGGCGTGGCATATTTAAAGCTGTTTTTGGAGTTTCACGGATGGATAAACAGCTAGACAAAGTACAGATAGTAATGAAGAGCATGAGGACAGATAATACTCATTAGAAGCAGTAGTGACTTTAATCTTGCTACTAATCTGCTTAAATGTAAAACTATTCAAGTCTTTGTAATGAGGTACGTGTTGCAATCAGCTTCATTATGAGGCCTGATAATAGACCATGTAGAGTAAGAAAGTTGCGATGAGCTCAGCGCAATTACTTGCAAAAATAGTGCGTTTCTGAGAGAACAGAGATAATTGACGGTAACTTGGTAGTAGGCAGTGCCTAGAATCATGCTTGAAAGAAAATAACTGTACAGATGATAGGATAGGCGGACCTTGTCGGATTTACGACTAGCTTGGTTAGATCAATTATCTTAAGTTTTATTGATCTATGACAGTATTAAAAGGCAATCACCAGAGATAAATTATCCCAAAATAAGCAATAGTTTTTAGACAGAGCTACCGGAAAAAGACAAATTGAAATTTTTGACATATCGGCCTCAAATAAATTGGCGACCATTACACTCATTGAGTTGCCGACAAAGTAACGCCGAGAGAGGCCAGCAACTAGAGAACAACCCAATAAAGAGGTCTCAAGAAAAGTAGTAAAGATATTTTGCGTTTACTCCTACTGAGAGTGAGATAAATAGAGAACTCTTGTACGCCGTTTAATGAGAAATCTTGAAGCATAAATAATTAGATAGCCAAGAATACCAGCAACAACTAAACTTACGCTGACAAAAACATTTACAAGGAGTTTAACTTCATCTTTAGTGGAGCTGCCTAATTCCATCATGGATGTTTGCGTACCGATAGCATTAAAGACATAAAAATAACAACGCCGAGGACGAGGTAAAAGAAATAGATGGCGTGAGTCCTTCATACTACGAATAATACTTTTCGAAAAGATAATTTAAAGAGCATCGTTAAGGTCTCCGCCTAATAACGTCATGAGCATTGATAATTTTGTCAAAAATTCCTTTCGTCGTAATTCTTACCACGATTAATTTTCATTAAAAATCTGCCATCTTTGATAAAAATCACCCTAGAAGAATAGCTTGCCAGTGAAAGCGTCAGATGGGTATACCATCAGAATAGTGCATCAGGCTCTTGATTTAAGTAATCAAAACGTTCAAGTAGCATTCTAGAGGATTTTTGAATCAGAGTGCACTATCGTTGGCTCATCAGCTAGAACTAGTTTTGGATCAGTAATAATGGCACGGGCTGATGCCACACGCTGTTTTTGTCCACCAGAGGCTGATATGGATATTTTTGCAAGATATTCTCAGATATCCAAATCAGTGGCAACTTTTTAACACGCGGTTCAATATCAACAGCTAATGTTTTTAGAATAGAAAAGAGCAAGTGCAATATTTTCGTATGCAGTAAGATTATCAAATGGATTGAAATCCTGAAAAATAAATCCGAGCTCTTCCTTCGAAAGCGATTAAGTGCGTTCCCTTGAGTTTCCAGTAATATCGGTACCTGCTACTAAATATGTCCAAAAGGTGAGCTTTGTCAATGGTGGAATGGAGTTCAAAAAGTGTGGTCTTACCAGAACCACTTGCACCCATAATAGCTACAAACTCACCACTATCCACCTCGAGAAATATTAGTCAACCGCCTTCGTGATGCTTGAACGGTTCCCGTAATACTTCTCGATTTTCTCAATTTTTAGTAATTCTTTCATTTTCCTTTTCCAACAAGAAGTTCTTGTTGTCTCAAGTTTATAAATTTCAGTTATTCTGTCGTGCTTTTAATATTCAGTTTTCTTCATTTTTGCTAATAATCATTTTTGGCAAAAAGCTACTCATAATATCCATGATATTTCATTATTCAGTCGAGACTAATTAAAAATTCGATGTCCTAATTTGTCAATCAACTTTTTAACGATATACAACCCCATACCAGTACTCTTACCACTAGTATCTGCCCTTGAGATTTCATTTTAGTCTTATCAAAATCATAGGGACGACCGTTTTGTCCAGTAGAAAAGCCTTTGAGAAAGACGCGAGATTGATCAGACGTTGGAATACAATACCATTATCATATACATGAGAACAAGTGATCTTGAGGGTTTCCTCGCTATAAACCTTAATTTGAGGCGATTTCTTTTTGCATGGTATTTTATACTGTTGTCGATGAGTTGATTTAAGATAAACTCCAACCACTTTGGGTCGGTTTCAATTATTTTATCTACATTCTCAACGAAAATCAATTCTACCTGTTTATAAGGGCACTCTGATTTTTAAAGAGCAACACGCTTAATAATCTCGAAAGGCTGGACTCTGAAATTTGGTAATCTTTTTCTACGTGCTCAGATCTGACTAGATACAAAATCTGATTAACATAGTCGTCCAATCGATCTATTTTCCGAAAGAAGTAATTGGTTATTTTTATATTTTGTTTTGAGTGCAGGGGTTTTAACCGAAAGAGCAGAGATAAGCAATTTTACCTCGTGGACCCAAAGCTCAAGAGATATTCTTTAAAATCTTCAAATTTGATTTTATATTGATTAATTTGGTCAATCATATAACGAGTTTGAGTTCGGAGATCTCCTGATGAAGGAGTTTTTCTTCCGTTGGTTATCGGGTCGATTGGTTCATGTGCACAAGATCTTTTGATCGAGAGCATCAATTCCTTGATGAATATAAAAACGCGCTTTTCTAAAATAAGCATGGAGAGCAAACAATGAAAGTGAGAGATTAATAGAAATAATAAAGATATTGAATTCAGAGAGGTTGAAAATACACAAAGAAGATACTCGGTTAAAATAATTGCAGAAGATTAGCTAGAAGAATGCTCAGATTATCCGCGATGTGTTCCTAAATTTCATATGCGCTATTTGTGGCAGGGATGTAGCCTAGGCCTTTCTAGTTTCAATGGTTGATGTTTCGCCTAACTTCTCTAACTTGTCACGAAGTCTACTAATATTGACAGTAAGCGCATTATCGTTAATATATTCACAGTTATCCCAAAAGGCTCTGTCATCAGCTCATTACGTGAAACGATGCGTTCTTGATTATACAAAGAACACGAAGATCAGGAGTTCATTTTTCGTGAAGTTCAATAGCTTTACTGTTGCTTTTTGTTGAAGAGATGGTACCTTTCTGAAATCGATTTGTAGATTTCGATAAGTTTTAACTCTGAAGCAAGATTGGATCGTCTCTAAAATTGCCGCAATGCAGGAGCAATAAAATTGTAGGGTTGTAGGGTTTAGCAATAAAATCATCCGCGCCATAACTCAATAGCAAGCGCCTCATCCATTTCAGTATTACGACTAGTAACCATGATGACTGGTGTATCTAAGAACTTTTCTAATTTCACGCACAAAAGTCACGACCATTAATACCTGAGTAAATTAATATCCAGCAGGATAAGGTCTGGCAAAAGTTCTTGGATCTTTTCTACCGAGATATTGTTCATATCAAAACCAAAGGCACGTAATTTGAGGGTTAGTAAAAAGCTCCGAAAGCCCTTCCTGATACCTTTATCATCCTCAATAATTAAAATTTTCAAACATTAACTCTTCTTTTTCTTCTTCGTCTCCCGGATTTTTCTATCATATCACGAATTTCTGACACGCTTTTTCATACTCAAAGATTAGCCGCAGCAAACTGCATTTGCTCGGACATTATTGATAACTTTCTTAGTCGCGGCGTAATTGCGTTTCAAGATAATACGTTTACTACTGAGAATAAGTTAGGAGGTAACCGCCATAAATCAGAATAAGCATGGAAGCGGTGATTGGGATTGAAGCAGAGTAATCCACGGAACCGAGATACTTCAATGATGCAGAGGCAAATTTAATACCGAAGACAGAATGGAGAATACCGACAAGAAGCGGGAAGACAAAGAGATGGCGATTTTGAATAAAGGCACTGATTCAGCATTTTTATTACTGGCACTCGAGTCTTCGCAGGGCAGCGTATTTTTCAATATTATCAGATGACTCAGAAAGTTGTTTGAGGCAAAAATTGCGGCAGAAGAAATCAAGAAGATAATACCAAGATAAAAACCGACAAAGGTAGCGATGGCTACGCAGACCAATTGAGGGAAGTATAAATAAGATTTTAGTTATATAGCTAAAGGAGACACCAGCTTGGACGCTGCTCTTCTGCTGCTTTACTCTCTTTTGTTTTTCCTGTAAAGCCTCATCCATAGTATGAACTTCAATTGATAGATTACCAGATCATAGACTCTACGTATGTCATCTATCGATTTGTTGGGCAGTATGGTCTGCACTAGTATTGTAGTTTACTAACAACACACGACTACCAATGGTCTGTCCAGGAAGCGATTTTTATCAGCACAATTAGAATACCAGTATTGAGACTTCATACCAGAGGAAGTTACAAAACCTTCGAGATGCTTTTTGCAACTGGACTTAGAGTTTGTCCTCGATAATTAATCTGAAAAGCCTGAAGCCAACGACTTATCAATAGAGTCGCTCATGCGTTTATAGTCTGCAAGTACTTTTGATATTGATTTGTCAATGAGAGATTTCTTCACGATGATAGAGTTTTTGCTATTTTGTTATAGTCAGAAACACGAGTATTGGTACCGCAGTTTTGACTATAAACTCACCCACTAAACCAGTGGAGATACTCCGCTTGGAGGCCTGCTTAAAAAGTAAGGTGTAGTCGCATAGACGTAACTTCAAGATACTCCTTAATACTTTTTGCAATATCCTCATCTTTCTCTACTAATTTTTGATAGAATGAGACTTTTTGCATGTACTTTTGTGACTCTTTGACCTGTAAATTCCAGTCTTGGTCACTGCTGCTATGCTGAAGGTCCAGTAGCCAGGGCCATTTGGGCCAAAGACGGCATTTGTAATCGAGTAGCTCAATGAAGGCATCAACTGGAGTAGTTATAAGCTAACTCTTTTTCATAGATTCAGTTAATTGAAAACAGAGTGAAAGGATACTGATAGTCAAAAGAGGAGAAGACTAATTAGGGACATGAAAGCCACAGCAGTATTAATCTTACTAGAGACTTGACAGAAGATAAAAGGGTGAGGCCGCGATAATAGAGATCTTTTTGCTCCTGGTGAGGGATCTCCATGAGTTAAACCTGAAAATGACCAGAAAACCAAAAAGTCGTGAAAATCACACCAATTGCAACTGGCCAGAGGATTATTTGCTACGGTCCATCGTGGAGACCTTATCATTGTAACGCCCACCAGTAGGAGCATAACTGTCAGAACTGAAAGAACAAAGAAACAATGGCACAGTAGCGGGTTTCTTTAGGAATGATACCTTCTCGGATTTCTTCACTACCATGGAAGATCGATAATCTTAAGACGACCAACGATTATCGTATTAAATACAGATAACAACTGAGAAGTAGATGAGGCCAAGATAGAGAATGGTGTCAAAGAAAGCTTTTCAGAAATACGAACTGAAATTTACCTTTCATCTGCCTCAAATGGACGTCCGGTAGAGAATACTGATCGGCTGCGAGCGCCGATACCGACTAGGAGACCAACGGCGAGGTGAAATAATGCCGATCATCAGGTTTCAAAGAAAGAGGCGTGAGTTTTACGTTTACTCATTCTAAGGTTAGATAGATGGCAAATTCTTTTGTTGCGACGCTTGATTTAAGAAACGAGGCGCATGAGATAATCAGGGCGCCAAGAATGGCCCACGACGAGATACTCATGCCAGAAAGTTTTTACTAAGCAGTTCGACAGTCAGCCACTGAGCATTATTGAGTTCGAGGACCCGCTGGCGAGATCCGAAAGCTGATTGAGACATAGGAGTAACGCACGAGTACTAACGTGAAGAATAAAGTCTGCGCAATCGCTTGACGCTCGCGTGATGTGCACAGAAACTGAGTAACATCAAGTCTCGCCTCCACCAGGTGCTAGCCATTGCACTGAATAATTTCGCGTCAAAGAACTCTTTGCGCGTTTTGTTGTCACGATGGATTTCGTTATAGATTTTCACCGTCTTTTAATAAGATATATACGTGAAGCGAGCTAGCCGAAAAGGCATCGTGAGTTACCATGATAGTGGTTGGCTCAAGTTCTGGTTAAAAGGTAGATCAGAACGTTCAGTAATAGCTACGAGAGATTTTGGAGTCAAGTGCGCCCAGTTGGCTCGTCGGCTAGGACAAGTTTTTGGATTAGTAACAATAGGCACGAGGCAGAGCGACGCGCTGTTTCTAGCCGACAGGCTGGTATGGAAACTTGTCAGGAGTCTTTACTCAATATCAAGATTCTTGTAGCTACCGCTTTTACGCTCGTCAATTTCTTTTGCTTTGACATTCTGGATTGAGGGTGCAAAGAGCAATAGTTTTTCATAGGCGGTTAGGTTATCTAGTAGTTAGAGATCCTGAAAGATAAATCCAGGAGATTCACGCCTAAGGCATTGAGCTTCTCATGCCTTTTTAGTTTTGTAATATCAGTATCATCGAGCCAAGATCTTTCCCTCAGTCGGACGATCAATTTGTTGAGGATTAAATTTAAAGTAGTACTCTTACCAGACCCAGAGCGCCCATAATGCGCAAGAAACTCACATATGACTTTAAAAGATGGGTTATCGACAGCCTTTTGTGGGCTGGCTCCTACCAGTCTTCGCTGACTTTTTCAACAGCAAGAATAGTTTCTGCTTTTTGTCATTTACCTCCTTAGATAGAAAATGATATCTATTTTACCACAACAAATCCTGGACTGTTTTAAATATTAATCAGATTCTTATTTTTGGCCTTCTTCAGCATCTTTGATCTATGAATCATATCACAATTTCTGCTCTTTTCATACTCCAGATTGGCTGCGGCTAACTGCACTGCTCGAGACAGTTCTTTAACCAGGATCTTAAATTCTGATTTTTGGAACTTTTGAGATCTAATTTATTTTTCTTTAGCCTTTTCTGGAATAATTGCACGAAGCCTAGGAGAGTCCTTCTTAATACTGTGCGGGATTATATTGTGTTCGTGATTATATTTCATCGTCTGAATATCACGACGACGATCAGTTTCAGTGATGGCCCACTCCATACTTTTCAGTAATATTATCAGCATACATAATAACGTGGCCTTCATATCGCGACAGGCCGCACGACCAATGGTTTGAATTAAGAAACTGAGTTCTAGAACGCAAGAAGCCTTCTTTGTCTGCATCCAAAAATAGCGACTATGTGAGAACCTCTGGAAGATCAAGACCTTCACGTAGAAGGGTGTGATGCAAACTAGAGACGTCATAAACACCAGTGCGTAAATCCCATGAATATCACCTCGCTCTCTAAAGTATCTATTTCTGCGGAATAGATGTGGCAGTTTTTATACCATGATCCTTAGGTGATCTAGAAGATCCTCAGCCATACGCTTGGTGAGTTAGTTTGACCACTGACTCGCTGATTTTTGAGTCACGGGTCTCGATCCTCTGCCATTAGATCATCAGTTTGCCCATCCACTGGGACCGACTGATTTCAGAGGATCAGTAGGCCAGTCGGACGGATACGTGCTCGGCCGGAGTGGAATACTTCTAATTCATGCGCCCTGGCGTGGCTGAAACATAGACTGCGCGATGAATATGTTTTTCAAATTCATCAAAAGTGAGTGGTCAGTTGTCTAAGAGCACTTGGCAGACGAAAACATGATGCGAAAGTGTGGTTTTTCCCTGGCATGGTCGCCGTTACATCACGAACGGGGTAGAGTCATATGCGACTCATCGACGAGCAAAAAGAAAATCATCAGAAGAAATCTAGAAGTGCTTGGGTTGAAAGCTCACCGAGCACGTCCGATCAGATATCGTCGAATAATTTTCAATTCCCTATAACAAGGCCAGTTTCTTTAAGCATTTCTAGATCGTACTTTGTGCGTTGCGAAGACGTTGCGCTTCCAGATATTTATGTTCTGCCTCAAAAGTAATGCACTGCTGTCAAATTCAGCCTCAATCCTATCAATGGCCCGAGGAGGCTGATCACGAGGGTTGCATAATGGTATTTGGGAAAATGTGAGCCTGTTCAGGTTTTCAAGGACTTCAGCAGTAAGCGGATCAATAATTTTAGCTGATTCTAGGTTATCAAAAATCGAGACTCAAAAGCGATGAGGCCACTTCACCAGAGGCTGGAAAGAGATCAATAAGTATCTCCTTTAACTTGAAAGTTACCGCGTTCAAAGGCGAGATCGTTTCGATGATACAGCATGCGTAATGGGGTAGATAATAAAAATTGGTTTTGATTGAGAGGAACCTGCACTTTTGCGTGGCAGTATTAACAAGTGATGGCGAATGGAGACGACCGAGGAAGCCTATAGCTCACTAAGCTCCATGATTTGCCAAATGCCTGTTTTAATCAAGGGGTGACATTTTCGACGTAGTATGATCAGGAGGCCGATACCATAAATACAAAAAGAGCCGAGCACAATAATGGTGTCAGGACAGAGTAAAGCAGCAGGCGACGGTGGCAGCACTTGTCCAACCAGTCGATTTCATCGTTAATAGCCAGATCTTTTCTCAATATAGAGTATCCAGTACTGCAGCAATATGGAGCTGCAGGCTGGTAGTAGTCGAAATAGAAACAAAATAAATGCACTTACGTTTTTCGGGAAGAATTCTCTAAATTCAGAGTAGAGCTGGGCCGCTAGAGTCTTGTTGTAGGCCAAGATCAAAGTTGGCTTTTGAGATTCTAGGATAATGTTTGCCATAGTGAAGTTTTACCAGAACCGGTCACGCCAAGTAGGTCTGTTCGTGAATGCCTTTTTAAGACCATCAGTAGCTGCCGGATTGCAGTCAGCTGGTCGCCCATAGAGGGGCATCTACTCTGCTATCAAGGAGGCATGGTTTTATTATACCACTAGTTACAGTTCGATTCTGATTCCGAGAACACCGTAATGACGCTGTTTTTCTGCTGGATAAAGATTCATTAAGAACGTTTAATAGTTCAGTTTTAGACATTTGAAGCATCTGACAGAGAGTTCGATAGGAAAATCTTGAAATAGAGATGCAAAATCACGATGATACAATAAGCCAGTTATTTTTGGTTGAAAGTGATTCCTTCGGAGTTAGTAAAAACTAAGCGTATCGCTGAGCTGAAGCTGCCTACGTTTTTCATCATTAAGTCGAAAAGCTCAAATACGTTTGGTGCCACTCTTAATATAATTAAAATAGCGAGTTTGAAGATTCATATAGTGATGTCATGTATATATTATAATTTAAATTTTCTATTTACAAAAATAAAAAGGCCAGGGATTTTACCCTAGGCACCATTCAGATCAAGACAAGAGTTTTGGTTTGCGCACTTGACCTCGATGAGGTGTGACATCACTGCCAAAGCTTTTCTTCAACTTTTCTAAAGTCTGCCTCCTTTTCCGATAGTAACCACGCGACTGGATATCAGCGAAGTGTTTGACACTCCAGATTTTTATAGATTCTTCATCGTCAGCAAGTCGCCCGCTAATGAAGATCATAATAACCTGGCTGGCCCACTGGATTTTATCCTGTTCCTACAGAAGGTTTCAAGTCAGTAATGAGACCAGGCAGAGTTTCTTTGGCCTTCTTGCTTCAAAAGCCGGCCAGGCAAATCCTTCTGGATAATACTCATCTGAGCCATATTTTATCAGCAGAGGCGATTAAGTCACCGTTACTAAGGATAACCTTAACGGCTTCTTTATCCTCCCTGAGAGACTCAAAGACATTCACTGTCAATTGCTTCGTTTGCCAATTGGATGCATCTAACTCATCGTGCAGGCCCAGTATCCATGGGTGCACGCCTCGCATCAGAAGGGGCTAGTGTCATCATTCCCAAAGACTGAGAACTCAGGCCGTCATCAAAGAATACATTATATCTTCACGGATGCATAGCTCTTGCCTATTGTGGCCATAGATTTGTTTCTCTATTAAATCAGATGACCATGCCTATCATTTCTTCTTCATAATTTCTCTCCTTCTGCAGCTGCTATACCGCCAATAAATTTGCAGAAAGAAACTTTTCTTCTGCGACAGATTACTTTCTACTAGGATAAGTTTTATTAGTAGAGATAATCCGTCACGAAATAAAGAAAATAGAGACTAGACTTTTTATGCGATACTTGCTGATTTGACAGCTTTCAGTTATAACATAATTTTTCTATTTATGCAACTTATTTTAGACCGAGATAGTTAAGATATCTTTTTAGCTTCTCTCATGCGTCTATAATCCACTCATCAACTCTTTCAATGGCGACCTCTTGATAGATTGGTTCCTCTTGGCTATTTCTATAACTCTGAGTCCGCATCTGCAATTTCAACTACTTCAGCTACGTCCTTGACTATCTTTCTGACTTCCAACTGGAGATGCAAAACAGATCATTTTGTGCCTGAATAACCAGTTTTAGTTGTTCAAAATAGCTCTTTGCTTAACTTCTCCTGGGATGTATCCAAGAATTGAAAAGCTCTGTTGACTATCCGGATGTGTTCAAGATAGTAACCTAGCAATAGTACCGCCGAGGCGATTTTGCAAGCAATTCTAATTTTATAAAATCCTTCAAGATGAGCAAAATCAACAACTTGTTTGCAGTGCATCTACCTCTTCTTTTTAATTTTGGTCCACTCGAGACTCTTCTCCTCTCTCACGGTACGAGAAGTTAAGACCTAGGACACTCTTAGTAAGCCACAATGGCGTCAAAGATAGTGATGAAGTAGAGTCCGTCTCACTGGCCCCTCCACCGTGCAGAGATTACATGACTGTTTTGGTTCCATTTTCTATAATATTTTAGACATAAGTCCTATGCATATCTATTCATATGTCAGATTTCAATAAAGATAGTACTATATTAAGGCATGTAATTACCTGGACATAGAAAATAGTATCATATACTAAATATAAGGAGCTTCTACTCTTGAAAAATACCTTGGGTGAAAGTACTATCTATTTTTAAAAATAGGAGTAGAAAATGATAAGAGAAATAGACATCAAGGATCGAGAAGAAAGCATAGATGAGATGCAGTTCGAGACTTCGAAAATATTTTGTACCAGAAATCGACCGAACACACGAGATCACTGCCTATAAAGATATGGATGATGCACATCGCTACTATGCAGAAAAAGCTAGATGACGTCAAATATGAACGGTAAGGTTTTTCGTTTTCGGAAAGAAACGGCCCAAGTTGATTAGTTTTATTCAGGGGCGTGATAATTGAAGCATAAAAGAGGGTGATGACGAGGATCATGATTTTGTCAGCATAAGCCATCAAGGATGGCTGGATCAGTTTATTATTCGTGAGAGCCAGAATTCAGAGAAATCTGGCATAGGACAGAAAATTATTAGATTCAGAATGAAAGATTTATTTCATAGCCCAGAGGTGTACACAGTATCAGGCTATTGGTTTTGTCAGACAACACGATAATGCTGCAGACTTTTATAGAAAAAGTGGATTTGCTCACGACTTAGAAATGGTATATGAAAATATAAGTAAGGAGAATAAAAATCAATCAGAAAATAGGAGCTCTTTCAGATGAAAGAGACCCTATAAACTACCCATTAAATAATGCTTGAATTCATAGATTCCAGTATGGTGCCGAGACTGGACTCGAACCCAGCACGCACGGGCATATGCTCCTAGGCATGCATGTATACCAATTTCACCACTCGGGCCTGTGTGTTTATAGCACAATCTTAGGAATTTTGGAGCTAATTTTTGCTTTGATTTGCGAGTTCTTGAAGAAAGATAGCTCAGCCGATAAGGAGGGCGGTAGGAAGAAGGTCTTCAGGACCAGTGGTAGGGAAGATCAGTGGCTGAAGTATTTGGGGTATTAGTTTGCTGACTTACAGGATATTGTGCAGCAGGGGAGTAGTCACTGCACCTGAGCTTATTTGAGGAGGTACTGGTATTAGTAGAATTTGACGTATTACCAGTAGCCTGTCTTAGCTTATTTAGACTGTTCGTAGTTTTGTGTCAGTAGTTTTTATTATCTGCGGTATTCTTCTCATCTTTCTGAGCGGTTGTGACTTTTTACTGGGTTAGCTTGCTGTTTTGCTTCTCTACGCTTTTTAATAGCTGGAGTAATCAGCCATGCACCAAAAAATAAAGAAAATGATGATTGCAGCAATAGTAGTGATGATGATAATTTTGATACGCTGTGGGCGGTTAGCGTCTTGATTTCGCATGATAATTCTCCACAATCTTCGACACCACCTCGAGATTTTTACAATTTATTGATTGATATTATACGATATTTAGAGATTAGTGCAAAGAGGAGTTAGAGCTTCGTAGGGGGCGAAAAAGTTGTAATCGAGAACCAGCCTAGGCTTTGGTTGAAAGCAACTCAGCGTCAATAGCATGAGGGTCAAAATCGGAGGGATGAGATAAGACGAAGTATTCCCTGGCACGGTTTAACAAGGGCGATCAGAGAACAGACAATGGGAGGTCGCGGAAATACTCATAGGTGGATCTGCGATAACGATATCAAATGTGGGCTATCGAAGTCAATTTTTCCGCTTTTTCGTATTATAAATACGCACCTGCTCAAAAACACCAAGAACAATGGCGTTCTGATTTAAGATTTCAGCAGCTTTTTTATCAGCCTCGATAAAGGTAACGTGCGAAGCGCCGCGGGAAAGAGCCTCAAGCCCAAGCGCACCGGTACCCGCAAAACATCAGAATAATCTGTCCTTAATTTTGTCGCTTAATCGAATTAAAAAGGGCCAATTTTTCGCGAGAACCCATCGGATGCGTGACACCATTTTGCGGAGCCTTAAGTTCACGACCACGGAAGGCCGGAAGTGATCTTAACATTAGTAAATTTCCCTGGTGGAAGATTTCGCGTGCACTTTTCATGTTTTTATTTTACCACAAAGCTATTTGGCAGGATCGGTCAATTCAGGAATGGAGGACGCCCAACAGAGAGCAATTGCACGTGCAATCTCCGGTAAAAGAATGTTTTTAGTTTCAAAGGCTAAATCATGTTTCAACCCTAGTTCAAGAAACCTAGTGTACATATTAAGAGGCAACACGTTCAGGGATCGATAGAAGCCTCGCTTTAGGTCGACATTTTTAATTCTCTAACTTGAGGCTGACAACCCTCTCCGGGAGCGCAGTCATAGTAATGGTAAGCGCCATGTTTCAAAAGGCGACATGCTACTCATATAACCATTAGCCCCCAATAAAAGCCAGTTGTTAGCATGAGGTTTCCAAGGAATTGACCACCATGATGCACTCAACTGGAATACCAAAAATTTTAATAAATTCTTTTCAGTCATCAACTCACCTTGCGCTGCAGTGAGGGAAGTGATGAGGCCAGGTAGGCCGTCAGTAATGGCGTGCGCCATCCAGCCGGCTTCAAAGGCAGCGCGAGACCTTATTATCTGTAGCGGTGCTTTTCTCAAATTATACTGGTGATCTCAGAATCATTTTGAGATGAGGTTTTACCGTCATCTTGACAGGGATAATAAAATTGCATAGGCTCATCAACGCTCAGGACCTCTAAACCATCGGACCACATACCTTCACAAAAGCGAGTTCCTTGATATCAGGAGAATAGACACGCGGCGGTGAGACTTTATTTGTCCTGAGAAACAATCTTGTCGGAGGCTTTTAGATGCATGCCGACAATATTACCGATCTTTTACTATTGGTAAGAGCCAGAGGTTAGATACATAATAACTTTCACTGATATAAAACTAATTTTAGAGTAGTCAGTTGCTGATATTTCTGGATAGACTGGCTAAGCTCTTTGTATATTTAGCATATTTTTGCGGATCGGAAGCAAAATTAAGTGCTTGAGCTCTTGCAGCTTTAATCATTTCTGTATCAACAAGACTAGCAATACATCAATCCAGTTCGCCGTGCTGCATTGCCATAAACCTCACCTGGGCCCGCAGATTTTCAGGTTAAGCCTCAGCTAAATACAAAACCATTATTGGACTTCTCTAGTTCCCTCAGAGAGAGTAGTGGGAGGGGTTATCACCAGTGGTAATCAAAAACACTGGCTGGCCTTCTGTCACAGCCAACACACTAACTGATGGGCCCTGAGGCCAAACCAAAAGCGATCGGCATTCATAATTACGATCTGCGTGGCATTAGGGGACATCAACCAGCCACCTCAACGAGCAGTGGTGGAGACTAAAGATATCGATCCGATGCTCCCATACAGTCGTTCACTTGACTAGTCTTTTCCTGTGGCTTCATCTTGCCATGCAAAATGGCGAGTTTATATCCAGGAAGAATTTTAGATTCAAACGATTTTTATCTCTTCCCTTAACCGTGTGTTGATCACTTTTTCCAGTGGCTCATCTTCATCCCTGCTCCAGTAAGTCGACAAATCCAATAAAACTTGTTCACGCAGCTTCTAGGTGCTGCTTGATCTCTGGATACAGAGGCTCACAGTATTGGTTTCGCTAATAATTTTTGTAATAATCAGCTGCTACTGCCTTTTTGGCATTTTGCTGAATCAGAGAAACATCTAGGTCACCAAAAATGAGTGAGGCTGCAACAGGCGAGGAATTGGGTTACAGTCGGTCTGCAAGAAAAGTGCAGCGCAGTGATTTTTGCCACATCAACAGTGTTTGGGTGAGGTTGGGGCAACTTCTAGGGAGTTTTGACGCTGAGCCACAGAAGCGGTGTTGGCTCATCAATAATACAGGCCGCGAGACGAGCAAATTGGAGTGTCGTCAGTTAAAATGGCGTGCGTGCCTATAATTGAGTCGATCGCCATCTCCGATTTGTTGTTTGGTGGATCTTTCTGTTTAAGTAGCGCCAATAAGCAGAGCAGTACGGATGCCAGAGGGGCAAGTGGGCGTTCAAGATTTTCAGCATGCTGTGAGGCCAAAAATGGCGGTTGGAATGCCAGTATTGCCACCTGCGCGCCTTAATAGCCTGGGAAGGCTGCAGAGGCGGCGACAATCGTTTTACCTGAACCAGCATCACCTTGCAAGGCGATTCATCGGTGTTGTTTTGGTGAGATCTTGAAGAATTTCCCACGCAGCGCTTTTCTGAGGCGTCGGTGAGAATAAAGGGCGAGAGAATAGCTTGGTGAGAGGGGCCGATCAAAAGCTAGAGGCTCCGCTCTTAGCTTCTGATTCTCCCTGTCGAGTTAAGCTGACTGGCAAGAATTAACTCAAATAGCTCTTGTAGCCCAAATATTGCTTAGCCTACCTCTACGTCTTCAGGTTGTTTGGGGAATGAATTTTTGTCAGTGCTTGACGACGACACCCTGAGAAAAAGATAACTTGGTGCATGTTCAAGAGGAAGTAGATCCGGAATTTGGGTAAAAGAGACTGAAGTTTTTCAAATAGTTTTTTTAAACCATGCAGGAGTTAAAGCTACCTTTAGCTGGGTAAAGTCGGTTGAAATCCCTCGATTTTCTGCTCTATTTCGTCGACAGTGACGACAGACGGAGCGAGTGATTTTGATAGCGATTATATTTAAAATCATATTGACCGGTGAAATAATAGGTAGTTTCTTCGTCAAAGTTTTTAATGCGGTAGGGCTGATTATACCAAACAACGCGTACCGCCCCAGTTTGATCATAAATCTCACCTGAGTAATGACAAAATTGCGACGCCTGGTATGAAGATTGCGGAGATTACGAAATTTTTCCGCAAAATTACGCGGCCGGGTTTAATATCAGCGATATTAGTCTGAGACTGATAATCTTCATAACTGCGTGAAATAATAAAATGAGATCATAATGGTGCAGCCCTCGTTTTTGGGGCGCTTCGGCTGTTTTAGGACCAACCCTTTTATCTCTTCCAAACCTGCTGATAAAATCATTAGGATAATTATAGCATGCTGAGAGATGTCAAAGTTTACATGACTGAGAGGGCGTTGATGAGACTCGCAGCCACTCTTTAATTTGCGTGATGGCCAGATAATAGGACCTCTGGGACTTTCATACCACGAAAATCAACGCAGGTTTTAGTATATTGCGGATACTCAATAGTGTTCCCTTCGGAAAAAGCTTTCCAATAATAGCGGAACTTTTCTCCACCTAAAACACCCGGGAGGGAGCCGAACAATACTATCAATTATAATAGAGGCTGGCAATTCCCGCCTGTTAAAACAAAGTGACCAAGGCTCACCTGATAGTCAACCAATGCCAGGATACGCTCATCATAACCTTCATAATGCGGGCAGAGAATAATGAGAGTGGTTTTTCTTCCATGTGATTCTATCAGCAAATTGACGGATGAGTGATTGATGCCAAATTTGACCAGCTGGAGTGGGAAGAATGACTTTTGCCGTGGGGTCATCTTGTTTGATTTTTTTCAATCTCGCTGCGAATACCGGCTCTAGCGGAGCAACATGCCGTCACCTCCACCATAAGGGTGTCGTCAACGGATTTATGTGGGCCAAGATCAATTCACGTAAAGTCAACAAAAGAAAATTCGGCAATATTGTTCTTAGTAGCCTTCCACATCATCGAGGGTCGACAAATAGGGGCGCTAAGGCGTCCTGGAAGAGCGTAATGATTGTGGATTGCTTTGCCATTTAATTAATTATATCACAGTATGAATTATTCATTTTTGACTGATTTTTCTCATTTTATCCCTAAAATCTTGACGGTTTATAGGTTTTTGGATATAGTAAGCATAAGCTGATACGCTTCACAGAGGTTCCGCTTCAAAAATAATAGTGGAGTGTAGGAGATTTCATTAAAAACAAAAGCGAATTAAAACAAAACAATGTGCTCAGGGTGGGGCGCGCATCAGTGAGAAAGAAAGTACTCCTTCAGGAGTATTTTTTGCAATGGATACACGTGTTACAGCAACAGAAAGTAAGTTACCAATTCAGAGTCCACCTGGGTAGAGGTCAATAAGTCCCCAGAACTGGAAATAGATTATTAGACCAATGACAATATTAGCATACGGGTCTTAATCTTAACGATAACTACCAGGCTCGTTTTTGGAGGGTAATATACTGATAATACAGAGAGATAAAGCCACCTGTGGCAGCAGTCCAACCAAAGGTGAAGTCTTAAGGATCATGCCAAGAATTTCAAAGATAGCCTCTTTTTACTCAATACAGTCTTTACCCTTGAGTTTTAATGATGTGCCCAGCTTGAGTGCATTTTTCATCAGAAGAACTGGAGGAGCCGAGGCGCCGCTCGAAGAACCAGAAGGCTACCTGAAGCTGGGAGCCAGAGGAAGGGGCCGCCGAGAACCCAGAGCTAGAGGCTAGAAGGGCTTCCTGAGAGAGCTAGGAGGAGTCTGCCAGTATAGCTGGCGGAGGTGATGCGTTCGAAGACCAGCTACGGATGAAGTATCAAGGTTGGAGCATTTGCCAGTCAGGCTACCATCACCTCCTCATAGATCCATACCCGTTGCGTAGTGTTTTTGCCCGTTAGATTGCTGAGCGCCATTTTTAAGCAGCGTACATGCCATCCTCAGTGTAATAATAAAGTCTTACCACCACGCACTCAGCCTCGCCGTCATTAGTTCCCCATCAACTTCAAAACAATAGATGAGTCAGTGGTGTGGCAGCCTCCCAGCTGTTTCACCATTCACGAGTAAGACCAGGAGCGCCCCTCTTGACCCAACCAGATTGTCATATTGCAGATACTCTCCGCCGACATTGCGATCATCAGATTCTGTATCATCATCATCTTACTTCTGTTTATTTTGTTTTTCTTTAGCAGCGTGTTTTTAGCAGCACCCGAACTCCGTTTTGTAACAGTAGCAGCAGAAAATAATCTTCACCGCCACTAGCTTCGACTCAGGGGCGGCTGTTTATCAAAAGCAAATAAGGCTGTAATCATGAGAGACTAGTGTGATGGATATGCATTCTTCCCTAGAGATTTGTGATATTTCATATTTAGAGTATAGCATAAACTCGCTTAGATTTATGATGTATTGTTATGTTATGGATAACTTTGAAAGTGCTTTTATACAGAGACAGTAAAGAAATCAGGTTACACAAGCAGGTTGCTACCTCAAAAAGCCGAAGAATAAGAAAAGTCTTTATAGTAGTGGCGTGATTTCTGTACTCACGGTTACACTGATCTCAGTTTTATATGAGTCGAGTCTAAGCAATCAGTCTGGTCTGTAGTCTGATAGGGAGCTTACAATTTATTATAATCACGAGTAGGAGTAAATTACTGATTTATAAGTCTAATGGGATGGAGCTAAATTTGGAAGCCAAAATAAATTATTCACTAAAACTGGGTGGCGAGAGAGATATTAAGCAGTTTAGAGCTTGGCACAAAGGAGCTTCTGGCGCCGATTGTAAATGAGCACAAAACACCCGGACTCATCTAGCCCGTGTTTTGTTTCTGATTTAGATTTATGATATTTTTAATTAATGCCTGTTCAACCAAAGTGAAGGTCTTACCAGAGATTTCAATTAAAGAATCCGGACCAACGCCTGATTGGTAAGTTCTCGAGCTCCAGATACTGCAAGCTTCTTCCATAATGTCCGCAAACGCGGTTCCGGCCGCATGAACTGGAGAGGTCGGTGCAGTCGTGCATGACTTTTCAATCGAGTCGCCCGATAGACCACCATTATCGTCCAGGGTAACAGACCAAGCGTGCGGGTTCACGTGCAGAAATAACTGAGTAGACTTTCTTTTGCCACGCTGTACTGCAGAACTGATTTTCTAAAGTGTAATTTCAGTGGTTCGAGGATAAAAGCTTGAGTCTCTCTAGCTGCCTCGCCGTTGCAATTTCCTGAGGCGAAGCAGATCATCAACTCAACCTTATGTGCAATAT